>Ga0160423_10002439_pt1 | contig 15533 bp, 9 predicted proteins | sample CRUFie14St8metaG_FD_108191 | JGI IMG/M metagenome (GOLD analysis project Ga0160423, IMG submission 108191) | Marine microbial communities from the Costa Rica Dome - CRUD Field 142mm St8 metaG | ecosystem: Environmental > Aquatic > Marine > Oceanic > Photic zone | place: Costa Rica: the Eastern... | reverse complement strand
TGAGGAGGATCCACTTTTTGACTGTCCCATTCCAGAGAGATCATGGGATGAAGATGCTTTACTTTGGGAATGGGAATAAACACCTCTTCTGAGAATCGATTTGAGGAAGACTGGCACCCAAACCAAGCCAGGGCGCACAACACCGTCAGAACGGCGGAGGATCTCAGAATCGACGAAAGCCAAGAGGTGTTGGAAGGAAGGATCATGGGAAACTTTTTCTTGGATCGGGGTCTTGTCAATGCCAAGCGATGTTGCAGGTTTGGTCCAGCGCCGCTTGGCGTCAGCGCAGTGTCGATTATAAGCTTTCACTGCATGGGGTGGAATCCTAAGATAACACCCATCACTCGAATGAGTGAGCCCATTGATCTTTACCATCGACGCCTCTCTCGAAGCGTCCTGCAAATTTAGCCCTGCTTATGCTCGTGTTGTATAGCTATCCTTGAACCGTAATAAAAAACATGGGGCACCACGCCTTTGGAGTCGACCCACGTCAGGCCTTGACTGGAAGTCGAAAGTCGGCGGGCCAGTCCCACCTTTACGTAACTCGTTCCAAGGAACGGTTGCCCACGGCACTAGCGGGGCTTTTTTGTGTACTCAGGATCCTTCGATTCTCCACCCGGGTGAGAAAGCAACGGTGTTGGAAATGCCCGACGCCCCAAGCCAACCCCTGTGCCCAAGGCATCGGTGATGCTCATCCAAGGGATCGTCTTCAACCTTTCTGAGCCTTTGCCCAGCGATCCTTCAGTGAGATGGTGCGATGGAAGACGCGCTCCGAGGGGTTGTCACCCTTGCTTTCGGCACAGAAATAACCCGTGCGTTCGAATTGATATCGATTTTCGGCTGGAGCTTCGTTCAAGCTGGCTTCCAGCTTGCACCCTTTCAGGATGATCCTGGAATCCGGGTTCAGCAGCTTGCGATAATCCGTGCCGTCTTTTTGTCCATCGGGCTCTTCAGCCGTAAAAAGGCGATCATAAAGACGTACTTCCGCATCGACGGCATGTTTGGCGGAGACCCAGTGAATGGTTCCTTTGACCTTGCGGCCGGAGGTCGCTCCTCCCCGTTTGGAGTCCGGATCAATGCTGGCCCTCAACTCGATCACATTCCCCGCCTCATCCTTGATTACGGACTCGCATTTGAGAATGTAAGCGTAGCGTAGACGTACCTCACCACCCGGTTTGAGACGGAAGAACTTCTTGGGGGGGTCTTCCATGAAATCATCCTGCTCGATGTAAATCTCGCGACCGAAGGCTAGAGGGCGCGTTCCCAGATTGGGATGTTCTGGATGATTGATGGCTTTGAGCATTTCCTCGTGATCTTCTGGCAAGTTTTCGATCACCACTTTTAATGGTTTCAGTACACCCATCACTCGCATGGCACATTGATTGAGATCTTCACGAATGCTGTGTTCCAGCAAGGAAATGTCGGTCAGGGCATTGAATTTGGTTAAGCCAATGCGCTTGCAGAAGTGGCGAATGGCCTCGGCTCGAACCCCTCTTCGACGCAAACCTGAAAGGGTTGGCATGCGAGGATCATCCCACCCATCCACATGTCCCTCCTGCACTAGCTGCAAGAGCTTGCGTTTGCTCATGACGGTGTATCCCAGATTGAGTCGTGCAAACTCGATTTGCCGTGGTCGTGGATCCGGAAGCCCCAGCTCTTTGAGGATCCAGTCATAAAGGGGACGATGCACCTCAAACTCCAGGGTGCACAGAGAATGGGTGATTCCCTCGATGGCATCGCTCAGGCAATGGGCGAAATCATACATTGGGTAAATCGCCCAGGCATCTCCCGTACGATGGTGGTTCACCTTGCGAATACGGTACAGCGCTGGATCCCGCAAATGAATGTTGGGAGAGGCCATGTCGATCTTGGCTCGCAAGGTTTTGGCGCCATCCGCGAAGTCGCCCCGCCTCATGGCTTCCAGAAGGGTGAGGTTCTCCTCCACACTGCGTTCACGGCATGGGCTCTCCTCGCCCGCTCGCGTGGGTGTCCCGCGAGTGCGCATGAAATCTTCTGCGGACAGGTCGCATACGTAGGCTTTTCCCGCGCGAATCAACTCCTGAGCATAGCCGTAGAGCTTTTCAAAATAGTTGCTGGCATAAAACGGTTCATCCCGCCATTGAAAACCCAGCCACGCAACATCCTTCATGATGGAGTCCACATACTCGGTGTCCTCGCGAGTCGGATTGGTATCATCAAAGCGAAGGTAGCAGCCCCCATGCGTCTCCTCGGCAATGCCAAAATTCAGACAGATGGACTTGGCGTGACCGATGTGGAGGTAACCGTTGGGTTCCGGCGGAAACCGGGTCACGATACCGCTGTGTTTGCCTTCCTTGAGATCGTGGTGAACGATTTCCCGGATGAAGTCCTGACTGGTTTGATTCTCGAGTGGCGCTTCTGATGACATAAATGCTTGATCCGATGATACACCTTCAAGGTGACCTTTCGATCAACATACTCAGGATGCCTTTCAAGGCAACGCCAATGTGTGTGGAACGCTTTCTGACTTGCCCCGAAAAGAGATTCCTGACTGGATAAGTCACGTGAAATCCCCCCTCAAGTTTTGGATGCTGCTTTGCTTGTGGAATACCCTGCTCCTGGCTCAGGCGGCTCCGCGCAACATCATCCTCATCCTCAGCGATGATCATCGATACGACTTCATGAGTTTCATGGAGCAGAGCCCTTCCTTTCTGGAAACACCCCATCTGGATCGCATGGCAGCCCAGGGAGTTCACTTTCGAAACGCTTTTGTGACGACCTCGCTTTGTAGTCCCAGTCGTGCCACCATTTTGACAGGGCAATACATGCACCACCATCGAGTGGTCGATAATCAACGACCCGTAGCCGAGGGAACCCGGTTTTTCCCTCAATATCTGCAGCAGGCAGGCTATCAAACGGCTTTTGTCGGCAAGTGGCACATGGGACACGATCACGATGATCCAAGGCCCGGTTTTCACCATTGGGTCAGCTTCAAGGGGCAAGGCACTTACGCGGATCCTGAACTCAACATCAACGGTCAGCGGCGGGTTTTTGAAGGTTACACGACCGATGTGCTGACCGATCAGGCCATCGATTGGCTCAAGACACGAGATTCCGATCAGCCCTTTCTCCTTTACCTGTCCTACAAGGCCGTTCACTACCCGTTTCAGCCGGCGCCCCGCCATCTGGGTCGCTATGCTTCCAAGGCGATTGACTATCCCATGACGATGGCCAACACCGAGGCCAACTATCAGACCCAGTCCAATTGGATTCGGGCGCGACGCTACGGGATCCATGGCATCGATCACATGGAGACGGGTCCGCTGGATAAAGATCCGGTGCCCTCTTTTGATGATCTCTACCATCAGTATGCAGAGACCGTGCACGGACTGGATGAAAATGTGGGTCGGGTGCTCGACCAGCTGGAAAAGCAGCAATTGTTGGATGAGTCTCTGGTGGTGTATCTGGGAGACAATGGCTTTGCCCTTGGGGAGCATGGGTTTTATGACAAGCGAGATGCCTTTGAGACGTCGATTCGCATTCCCATGCTGGCCATGGCTCCGGGCTTGATCCAGCCAGGTACTCAGCAAGAGGCCATGGTGCTGAATATGGATCTGGCGTCCACCTTTTTGGAAGTGGGTGGGATTGCCCTTGAAGAGGCCATGGCTCTGGATGGGCGTTCCATGTTACCGCTGATGCGAGGAGAAAGCGTCCCTTGGCGGGATCACATCCTGTATGAATACCACTGGGAGTGGAACTTTCCAGCCACCCCCACCACCCTGGCCATCCGGGGAGATCGTTACAAATATATTTATTACCACGGTGTCTGGGATCGAAATGGATTCTACGACCTGGAAACCGATCCTCACGAACAGATCAACCTGATTCAAATACCTGCTTTCCAGGATCGCATTGCTGCCATGCGGAACCAACTCTTTGAAGAACTCGAAGCCAGCGGTGGTCTGGTGCTTCCTATCCGGCCTCCCAAAGGTGTGCAATTCTACGATCGAAAGCTTTCTCGGTAATCTTGTAAGTCCCGAAAGGGGAAAGCAAAAAGGCCCTCCTGGTGGAGGGCCTTGTAAGCAATCAAAGAGCTCGAAGCCTCATTTCTTCTGAGTGTGCCACTCGAAGGTGAGATCGAGTTCGTCTCCCACGGTGATCAACCCCAGGGCGATCTTTGGCGCGGGAGGATCAATGCCATAGTCGGTCATCTTGATCTGGATCTTGCCGTTGATCTTCATCCCCTTTTCGGTTGGAGTGAAGGTAACAGGCATCTTGATTTCCTTTTTCACCCCTGAAACGGTCAGTTCACCCACCGAGTCGTAGGCCAGGGCGTCGCCGCTTTTCCTTTCAGCCTTGGAAGGTGCCAGTGATTTGAGGCTGTAGGTGATCCAAGGGTGATCGTCGGCCTTCATCGCTGCCAACATCACCTGGTCCATCTTGGGTTTGCCACTTTTCAGGGACCGAGCCGAGATTTTGACATCCGCCTTCGGTGTGCCGCTCAAAGCAGGAACTTCACTGACCGCCAGGTCGGAAGGAAAGGCTCCCTTCAGTTCGATAGCTCCTGAGATCAACTTGCTCTCGATAGTCCAGTCGTGAACTGTGGAGGTGCCGTCGACCTTCATGGAGCTGCCGCGGAACATTCCCTTGTAGGTGGTGTTCTGGGCTTGGCTGAGCAGCGTGGAAGCCCAGATCAGGGATAACACGCTCCAGTAACAGATAATTCGTTGACTCAATTTCATTAGATTCTCCGATGTTTCGAAATGGTTCTTGGTTTCTCTCAAGCTAATTCAAAAAGTTCGCTCGGTATCTCGATCCGTTTGTTGCCAAGGATGGCTTCGTGTGCCTTGCAGGCAATCACGCTGGCTTCATAACCGTGCTTGTAGTTCGCCGCAGGTTTCTTGGACCCTTCCAGTTCCACCAGGTATTCGCGAAGCACATCTTCGTCTTCGTCACCAAAGCCGGCAATGAAATCCTCCACTCCCGATTGATGCACATAGGCGTTGTGCACAAAGTTTTCCAAGGCGTAATACAGCGGAGTATCGTTGTATGGGTTGTCCTTGGCATCATCTTCGCCAGACCCCGTAACGGTGGTGAGCTTGGTAGCGTTGGCTACCAGGTAGATACCGACTTCCTTGAAGAAGGTGTCCTTCTTCGCGTAGACCTCCCAGCCGAGCATGGGCGCATCGGCTTCCTTGAACATCCAGGCCTGGGAGCCGCGTACCATCAAGGCCGCATCCGTGCCGTAATACATTTCATAGTCGGTATCGAACGAGTTACATAAGGTGATGTCGAATCCCGCATGGATGCCGCCCTCATATTCCAAGTTGATCTGAACGGTGTCAGGTTCACTGCGACCATCTTTCCACAGCACGGTGGAGCCTATGCCTGTGATGGCCTGAGGTCGTTTGCCCAGGAACCAGGATTTGGCGTCCAACTGATGGATACCGATTTCTCCGATCAATCCGGTAGAAAGGTTTTTGTCGAGTCTCCAGTTGATTTCCTTTTCTCGCTCGTTGGTTGGAGCTGCGCGTTTCCAGCTGGTTTTCTTGTGCCATTGAGAACGGGCTGAAACCGTCTGTCCCCAAGCTCCGGTGCGGACATAATCCACGAGGAAATCACGCTGCGGATCGCTGCGGAACTGGAGGCCCGCTTGGAAATACTGTTTGGGATGCTGGTGGGCTGCCATGGCAATGGCTTTGGCATCTTCGATGGTGCTGGCCAGGGGCGCTTCGCAGTAAACGTGTTTACCCGCCTTCAGCGCATCCTGAACGATTTCCTTGTGCTGATGGCTCGGAGTGGCAATCACGACCGCTTCGACGTTCTCATCGGCCAGAAGATCCTTGTAGTTGGCATACTGCTTGGCATCGGGTGCCGAGCGACCCGTTCGCCGAAGGAAGGCTCCGTAATGATCACACAGCGCGACCACGGGTGCATTGGGTAGCACCGCCAGTGTGCCCACGATGTCTCGACCATGATATCCGCATCCAATGACCCCGAATTTGACGGGAGGCCCCGCATTGGTGGAAGCTGCCTGGGCGAGCGATGGGGAGGGCTGCAAGACATCCTTGCCGCTTGCCATCACGGCCATGACACTCGCCATGGATCCACCTTTCAGGAAATTCCTACGGTTCAAATCGACCTTCTCAGTTTGTTCCTTCATAAAAATAATTGTCTATCAGGCACTTAGATTAAAAACCCCGTTCAGACCCACTGAGGAGTCTGTCCGGGGCAGTGATCAGTCATGATCAATGTGTCCCAAAAAGGGCCATTAATCCAGCACTTTGATGCGAATGTTTCTCAATGCGACGGCCCCATGGTCCCCTTGAACGAACAAGGAACCGGGTTGATCCACGTTGGCATCCAACTCACTACCGGTCGCCCGGTTGACTTCAACGTTGTCATGCACTTGGACGCCGTTGAGGGTCACACTTATTCGATTGCCTTTGATGGTAGCTTCCACCTCTTGCCATTCGCCGGCTTTGCGTGAAGCCATCAGTGAAACGGGTTTCACGCTGTAAATGGCTCCGTTGCCACCCATTTCGGGTTTTTTGCCGTAGTCATCAAAAATCTGAATTTCATGACGGCCTCGCAAGTAAAAGCCGCTGTTGCTACCTTTTGGGATGAGGTATTCGTAGCGCACCGTGAAGTTCCAAAACTTCTCCTTGGTCACAATGTCCGTGCCATGCTCGTCCTTTCCGATGGTGTTGACCATCATGCCATTCTGCACGCTCCAGCTTGGATGCCCATTCGCACGGCGCAGGGCCCAGCCATCGAGATTGACGCCGTTGAACAAGGGTTTGAAGCCTTCCTTTGCTTCCTCTTCGCTGACTTCATAGGCATTGGAAAGAGGCTTTCCATCCCCTTCGGCCAGTCCTAGAGCCCAGTGGATTCCACCCAGGATGTGTTTTTGATAATGATCGCTCGTCCAGATGTCCTCGCGGTGGCCCAGGGAGGTGTAGAACACCTTGCCGGATCCATACTCACTGCACCAGGCAATGGGGTAGTCTCCGGGAGCCCAGGTGTTGGGGTGCTTGTCCTGGCTCAAGAGCCCGTGTACCCGATCCCGATGGAAATTCTTGAGGATATAGATTTCATCATACACCTGAAACGATTCTCCATAATGCTGACATGCAGGATGGTGGCGATCCTCCACGCGAGCCGTGACTTCCACTTGAGGGCCATGGGTCAGGAACTCGCCGCCGATCATACCGACAAACTTGGGGAAGCCATGAAAGGTGTCTGAACTGGAGTGCATGCCAATGAAAGCCTTTCCGCTGTGGAGCCATTCCATGAAATATTCCCGATTGGGGATGGGAAGATCGCCGGTGGTGTTGGCAAAAACCACACCATCCCATTGCTGCAGCGCCTGAGGATTCATTTTTTCGGCAATCTCCTCGTCGGTGCGAGCGTAGTCCACCTCGAAATGGCTGGAGCCTGCCGCCAGGGCGCCCAGAACCGATTCGGCCGTTGGGATGGAAGAATGTCGAAAGCCTTTGGTGACGGTCACGACAAGTAGTTTTTTCGAGGCTGCCTCGATGGATCCGCCAAGGCAGAGGCTTGCCAGGACCAGGCTGGCAGTCCAATGAAAGAGTCTGGATGATTTCATGATCAGTGGGTTTGTTGAATGATTTCGCTTGAGGATGGTCGGTTCTGGCTTTCATGGGTCCTGAAAAGGCCTGAGCCGTCGCATCTGGATCTTGTTGGTTTAATCGCTGCGACAAAACAATCAAGCAAGATCGGATGGAACTCCCCAACCCATCGGACATGGGAGGCCTGATGGATCCATCCTCTTGCCATCTTCCTACGCGCCACCAAAAATGGAAAAAACGATGGTGAGGACGTCTCAAGGAGCTTGCACAGGCCCTTCCAAGTTGCCTGGGCTGGTTTCCTCCTCCGGACGGCTCTCACGCGAGGGAAACCATGAAGGAGCGGTCAAAAGCTCCTGGGGGACGAGGGATTCGATACGATTGAGCGATTGGAAGGGCAGGAGCATGTATTTGGGCAGCATGTAAAGAGGTTGAATATCCGGTTTTCCCAGACTCCCTTCGACTTTGTATTCAAATAATTTGGAGACAGGCCACAAGGCCAGGCTAAAGAATTTTCCAACCATGGGGGTGTCACGTAACAACTCGGCTTCCACGCGTGCCTGAAGCATGCCTTCAAAGTCGACGCTTCCATCGTAGGCTAGCCGTGCGGTTCGCTCCTGAAGACTCAGGTCTTGCGTTCGAATGACACTATCTTCGATGGTGAACTGGCCCTGGCCGTCGGCACCCTGACTATTGCCCAGCCCGGGAGAAACCGCATTCATCAGGCGGGAGAAAATGCCAAACAGCGGGGTATCCCACAAGCGGCCGGCTTCCAGTTTGGCATGGCCAAAGCCCTGCCAGCTTCCCCAGTCAGCGGTTTCTGCCGAGGTGATGTTCAGCTCACCGCTGAGGCTGCCCTCAGCCTCTCGGCTTGGGTCGACCACATCCTTCATGAAAGGATTCAGATCGACTTCTTCCACCCGGGCATCAAATGCCATGGTGGCACCACCACCCTCCTTGAGTTTCAAGCGGATCCCTCCCTCGAGTTTTCCTCCGTAAAAATCAGATTGCAGTTCTCGAATGTGAAAGTCTTCCCCTTGCCAGTCGATGATGCCTGCGATGTGAGGGACGTTGAATTTCCAGTAAGAAAAAGGGCCTCCTTCAATTTCGAATTGCAGATGAGTTTCCAGCGCTCTCCCAAAGGGAATGGTTCCCTGCATGGATATTTGGGGTGCTTTGGCAAAACGGTAGGGTGCCAGGGTACGGGCGGTTTGTGGGCCAATCGCCCTAGCGACCGCCATGGGGTCGATACGGCCAACCGCATGGGTCAGGGACATGAACCGTTCCTGAGTATTGATGAGCAGGCCCTCGGCGCTCGCTTCCCCTTCAGCGCGAACCAGCTTGGGATCTTTCAGATGCAGGAGACGGTTGGTGTAGCTTCCCTGAGTGGTGAGGGAAAGCCAGTCCTGACCGCGATAGCTCCCCCTGCCTGTCTCAATGATGGCGTGTCCTCGAGTGCGTTCACGATCCCTCCAGCGCCCCCAAATTTCCCCTTCGATGGAAATAGGATCCTCAAAGACCAGCTCATCGAGTACCTTTTGTGCTTTTGCATGCAGCATGGGACGGAGGACTTTGGGCTGCGCTACACTTTGCACGACCCAATGATAATCCTGGGTTCTGGCATCACATTGATATTGCAGATGGGTATGGCCTTCCGGCCGGTGGACCACCAGGTTGGGAAGGGTCCATTCCATAGATTCAAAGCGAATATCCGAAGAGGCACTTTCCACGGGGACGTCTCGAAAGGCGGCCTTGCTAACCTGAAATTGGGCCTCAATTGCCATGGTGGGTTTGACCTCACCTCGCCAATCAGGGTTGGAGTCGGTCCACATGGGTAGGGTGGCGCTGGCCTGTGCCTGAAGTTTGGGTGGTATTTCCCAGGTGTATTGATCGATCCATCGTCGACCGTTCTCTGAAAGCAGGTGTCGGATGCGGCGAGCGTCAAAGTCGGCGTTTCCCTCGACCTTTGCCAGGCGACTGGGGACATGGATCAGGCCCTTGAGGTCCATTCCGCCTTCGTAGAGTGCACCGCTCAGTTTCTCCATCTGGAGATTGGGAGCCTGCCATCGCAAACGACTCGCCAAGGACTGCGCTTCGAGCAGTTCACCCTCCAGTCCCTCGAGTTGGCTCTCCACTTGGATTTGATAAGGTGCCAGGTAAGCCCACCAAGCCCAGTCTTGCATCTCCTCGGGTTGGGGAGGGTTCACATGAGGCTCAACGTCCACGGAAACCGTCCCTTCCCTGAGGCTGACCCATGGCGTGATAAGTTCATCCATGCTCCATTTGCAATGGAGTTTGCCATCACGCCAGTTGCCCGGGCCCCACACCAGCTCAACGGTCGCATTCAATTGATCCCACGCCATGGAATACGCCTTCTCCCACTGCATCGGTCCAGCCTGCAAGTTGCCAGAAAGCTCCCATTGAGGCTGTTCTTGGGATGACGCCAGAAACATCCCTTCAAGATGAAGGGGCTCTCCACTCAAGGAACCTTCTTCTGAGGGTCTCACTTCGCCCCTCCATGGACCTTTGGTGAGTTGAAGCTGGGTGGCATCCACCGTCACTTCTCCACCCAATTGAACATCCACGGATAGATCGTCTGCGCTCCTCAGGCGATCCACCGATAGTTGCCAGGAAAACTCCCAATCCTGCGATGGGGTCTTTACCGGGAGATCGGCATCGAATCGAATGCGATCCCACTGCAAGGCGTCCGCGCGGGTGGGTCCGATGGCCCATTCGATGTGGGCCGAGGAATGTTCCAACTCGGAGGCATCCAAATCGAGATGCATTTTCAATTTGGGCGGATCACCGAAGGTTAATCGCTGACGTAGCGAAACAATCTGCTGGAGGATGTTCGCCATCGATCGATCGGATGCCTTGGTGGAGCCTTTTGGCAGGCTGATATTGCGGAGGGCCATGGCATTGGTGATGCTGCCACTCAGGATCCATTGAGCCCCAAAGGCCTCGGCTTCCAAAAAATCCAGTTCCCACCAATCACGTGAGTGGAGTTGGATCCTTGAGGTGATGCCATCGATCACCCATGGCGCAACCCCGTCCTCACCCAACGGCATTTCGAAACGCCCGTTCTTGAGCAGGGCGTGATCAAGCTCGAAGGCAGAGGTGAGCCATGCCCACGGTTGAATGTTCAGTGCCATGGTTTCAGCAGTGACCGTCCCGGGTGTCTTGCCCTGCAAGACGATGCGGCTGTCCTCGATGACCAAACCTTCATCCGGAAGCCAGCGCACACTCCCAAAGGAAACATCCCATCCTTTCTCTGCTAGCTGAGCGATGATGCGCTCCTTGATCCAGGAAGGGAGCCCCCGGTTCTCAAGGTGCCAGCGTCCATAAAAGGTGATGCATACACTCAAGGCCAGGAGCCAGAGAAGTGCGCGAATCCCTCGTTTCAGCCAAGGGCGCTGGCGCCCTGGCGCTTGGGTTTTGGACGATGTCTTCAAAGTCCCCATGCATGCACCTGGCGAAGAATTTCCACGAGATCAAGCGACACCTTGCATACCACAGGCCCAGTCTCGACCTCGCTTCCGGCGTAATACGTGGCGTCGGGTCCTTGACGCCCAACCACCATGGAGCGATCGACCGAACGACCCTCGCGTGTCAAGCGGATGATCAGTTTGATGGGTTGGTCTGCATCTGTCAGCCCGAAAGCCTCGTAGCGTTGATCATCTGCTTCGACCCACTCACGCACTTCGGGTTCTACCAGCTGCGCGATAAAGAGAGACCAGTCCTTTGCATGAGCCTCGTCCATGGGTTGCTCTCCTACCATCCAGAGATCGGTGCTGGTCCTTCTCAGGGTCGTGCGCTCCCCGCCTATTGCAATGGTTGCTTCCACCAGGTCCGCGGGTGCGACCCTCCAGAGAGACTGGCGTCTGAGTTTGACCGGATGATTGGGCAAATCCATCAATTTGCTTGCAGGCAATTCGTAAAGCGTAGTCTCGTCCGAGCGCTTCACCAACATGGATCCTCCAACCGCCGGGCTGAAGCTCAAGTCAAGGGACTGGATCAGCGCTTCTCCCTGTCGGGTGGCTAGCGTGAGTTGCAGGCTGGGCTTCTCGAAAAGAGCTTCTACTTGATTCTGAGAAAGTTCGTCGTGATAGGCCATGATCTGCAGGTTGACCAGGTTCTGATACATGGTCTGGACCAAGGTCGGATCCGTCGGCATGTCGGACGGATCGACAAAACGCCAGGCGGTGGTGTTGGCATCATAAGCGAGGGTGAATCCTGTGGGGCCTTTGAGAATGACTTCATTGCAGGCATAACCCGGCTCGATGAGAAAAGGATCACGAAAGGCCGAAGCGGGAAGATCAAATTGTTGATCATAGAGGTTTTCCAAGACCCTCATGACCACGTCCCGCTTCTGGCTGTAGGCAAAGCGCAGTGCCGGGTTCTCCGGGTCGGGATAACCAAAAGCAATGCGATCGACCTCCTTTTCGCCTGCCTTGAGGACAAAGGTGCAGACAGGGTCCTCAAGTCCAAGGAGCAGGCGATCCTGCGTCTCTTCTTTCGGAAGGAAGGAAAGGGCCTGCCAGTTGGGAAGGACTTTTTCCATCAGTGTCTCCAGACGCACCAAGTTCGGTCGAACTCCCGCCAAGGCAGCGGGCTCCATCAGCCTCCAGACTCCCTTCTGGATATCTCGCTGGATGACGACATGGTGATCGGCATGCAGCCACTCCAGTTGATCAATGGGCTCGGTTGGTAGTGAGACGACACGTGGGTCCCTCCACTGGGAGAGCTCAGGGTTGAGCTGATCCAACCATGAGGCATCCACCACCCACAGGTTTTCCTCCTCATTGATTCGAACATAGACTTTCTGGCCTGCGGAGGCTTTTTGGCCCATCTGCAAAAGCACACCCACCTGATCGCCTTGCTTCCATTGCAAGGTCCATGTGGGTTCCTGAAGACCAAAGGCTTCCCAGCCTCCCTGAGTCTGAATGTCCTCCTTTCGCATGGGACTCTGGACCTCGACCCGAGCGAGGGTCTCGAGCAGCTGGGTGATACGGGTAGGATGCGCCAGATCTGCGATGGGCTGTTGGAGGTTCCAGCCACGCCAATTTTTCTCAAAAACCCATGTTTGATCCGACTGAGCCACCACCAGGCCATCCCATCTTCCCAGTGTGGATGGTTCCATCAAGGTGGCGGGACCTCCCATGGTAAGGTCCTGATTTTCCAGAGGCTTTTCCACCCACCAGACCCCTGCCCCTAAAGCAATGGCCACCAGCCATAGACAGAGGGTTTGTTGTCGAATCATCACAGGTGCAAAAAGGGTTCAGAGTTTCAAAATCAATAACGACGTTTCAGCCAAATCAGGAAGCCAACAGCAAAGACTCCCGAGGGCAGGATCAGCAGTAACACCCATTGGAGCTGTTTCAAGGTTTGTTCGGGAATATCCATGCGAAATTCCCGAATGGGCCTTGGCCCCAGCCCGCCCATGAGAGTATCGCGCTCCAACAACCAGTTCATCGACAAGCTGGCAAAGTCACGGTTGCCGCCCTTGGACAGATGCAGGTTGTTCCAGCTTTGCGAATCGCCGAGGACGATCAAGCGACTGGCAATTTTTTCCAGGCCACTCTGGTCAGAGGGGATTGCCTCCATGGCACATGCCAGAGAAATACGACCTCGAGCATCTACACGCGGATTGTGTAGAAAGGCTCCTCTGGAAAATTCCGATTTGGCTACGCCATTGGTCGTGGTAAAGGCCAGTGACTGCATCTCAAGGTCATAGTCCTCCAGCGGTCGATTCATGGGGGTGACCGAACGCGGAATGGGCATGACCAGCGGGGTCGCTGTGCCGAGTAATGGGTTCATGATGGGGTGGGGAGCTAGTTGTCCCACCAGCAATTCACTTCCTGAAAACTTGGTGACATCGTCGATGACATTCTGGCCGACTTGCAGGCTCCAAGAGCGCAACCAATCTTCCAGGCCTGTCAGCATCCCAAAAGATTTGAAATGAAAGGCAACCAGCACGCGCCCTCCTCGTGCTAGGTAGGCCTGAAGCAGACCGAGGTCTTCGCCACTCCAGGGCTGGTTTCCTCCGGCGATGACCACGGCAGCAGCATCCTCCGGGATGGATCCTTCCTGGTGCAGCAAGAGGGATCGAACCTGCAGATTTCGTCCCTCCAGAGACTGCCTGAGAGATAAATAACCATCCAGTGCTTCGCTGTTCGGATCATGCTCCCCATGCCCCTGGGTGAAATAAACTACCGATGGACGTTGATCGATCAGGTTCATCAGCGTCGAGGTAAAGAGCATCTCACCTTTGAATCCCAATGCCTTCATCACCATGGTTCCATCCTCTTCCCCTTGTGTGATGCCGTAGTCAGTCAGCTCCTTGATGGAGATCATGCGAGACCGATCGCCTGTGGCAAAGAGCAGGCATTCCTTCTCCAAGGGCTCCTGGATTTGGTATTGGGTCTGAATTTGCTGCGCCTTGCTACGTTCTCGGAGATAGTCTACGACTTCCACCTGAATGTTCCGATTGGCCTCTCGGTATTCTTTGAGTAGACCCATGATGTGGGAAAGGGGCGTGTCCTTTTCTTCAGGATGATGAAACACCACCACACGAATCGGATCCTTGACGGAGCGAAGCCACTGCTGACTCATGGTGGACAGCGCCAGGGCAGGGTCCTCATGCCATACCCATCGCCAGGGGTGGCGTAAGGACAGAAAGTTGAGACAGACGCCGATCAAAAGCACGGCACCGATGGCCATCAAAAGATCCAACCAGAACACGCTGCCATCCCGCAGACGACGTCTGGAGGGGTGGGGATTGGGTTTTGGTAGGGTCGACATGGTTTTGGTTTTACTTATGACTCTCCACCCATCGCCAGGTGGCAAACAAACTCAGGGCCGTGGCGCAGAGATAAAACGTCAGATGGCGTCCATCGACGATACCTCGAACAAAGTCACTCATGTGGTTGAACAAGCTGATGTGCTCGAAGAGAGCAGCCTGCCATCCCGATTGATCGGGAAGCAGATAAATGACAAAGCTCAACATGAACAGGGTCATCTCCAGTGTCAGGGCTATCATGGCTGCGATCAGCTGACTTTGGGTGAGCACGGACGCCAGGCAGCCCATGGAAAGAAACAAGGCCCCTACCAGCATGACCCCCAAACTGGTCCCGGCGATGATGCCCGCGTCGAGGTAGCCAGGGTCATTGAAGAACCGCCCTAGCCAGATCATCATGAGCCAGAGTGGAACCCAGAGCAGCCCATAAAAAAGCCAGCAGCTCATGAACTTGGAACCCAGGACCTGCAGTGGAGTCACCGGGGTGGTCATGAGAGATTCGTAGGTCCCAGTTGATTTTTCATGGGCAAAGCTACGCATCGTGATCGCAGGGCAAGCCAGCAGGACGATAAACCAGAAAAACGGTGTGCTGTAGAAGGCCTCGGTCAGCGGGGCATCCATGGCTCTGCCATTGTAGGCGAGAATCACGGTCAATAGGCTCATGCCGATGAGGAAGAGCACCATGCTCAAGATCACATAACCACTGAGTGTGGAAAGGAACAGGCCCACCTCTCGCTTGAACAATGTGAGAAAGACGCGCATGGCTCAGGAGGGTTCTTCTCGGTTGACTCGGCCGACATGGGTGAGTTGGACAAAGAGGTCTTCAAGACTGGGTTGGTCCTGGGTTAGTTCTCGCAGGCTCCAGCCCTTTTGCTTGATCATTTCAAACAGCATGGGTCGCAGGTCGTTGCCATCCTTGGAATGCATCTTGCATCGCAGAAATCCCTCGCCGAGATCCTGGATATCAAAATCTGCGACCGAATCCATGGAGCGCAAGGCCTCAGAGATCGGTTCCCAGGGCGCCTGGATTTCAGCCAGACATTGGGTCAGGCTCCCCACTCTTTTCTGGATTTCCTCCCGTGTGTCATTGGCGAGAAGTCGCCCACCTTGAAGGATGAGAATATGATCACAAAGGATCTCTACCTCTGAAAGAATATGTGTGGAAAGGA
>Ga0160423_10002438_pt1 | contig 15538 bp, 11 predicted proteins | sample CRUFie14St8metaG_FD_108191 | JGI IMG/M metagenome (GOLD analysis project Ga0160423, IMG submission 108191) | Marine microbial communities from the Costa Rica Dome - CRUD Field 142mm St8 metaG | ecosystem: Environmental > Aquatic > Marine > Oceanic > Photic zone | place: Costa Rica: the Eastern... | reverse complement strand
TTATTTTGGGGACCTCCGTTATTTTTGTGCCACTGATATCCAGGGCAATCAATCTGGGCAATCCCGCTAAACATGAAATATCTATAATTGGTTGATCGGTTAAATCCAGTTTCTTAATTCCCTCTAAATCCCTACCGGATATCTCTTCAGCACGTTTCCTCAACTGTAACGCAATAAGTTCCAAAATTTTCCGGCTATCTGCTGAGTCTGAAAAATATTCCTTTATGGAATCCTCCTTCATTTCAGAAGCAACTGTCTCAGCGGAATACATAATAATACAATTAGGCAGTAACTTCCTGAGTCGTTTCACTTCCTCCGGGGGCAATTCCTTGTTACCCCTGAGATCGAGGAGCGCTAACTTAGTGAAACGCTCCAAACCCTCAATAGACGTGATGTTCTTGTTACTTAAATCAAGTATCTTGATGCCTGGATCTAGCCCGAGATTTCTTATGAACGCCGGAAGAGGTTTGGGGCCAGCAAGGCCAGTTTGCGCCCTGTTTCTCCCAGCCTTGGGCCATGGACTATTAGCCAGCCCCCAACTTCCTGAATTAATGGCATAGAGCTTTTTGTCATCCGACCCAACGTAAACCGTGCCATCTGATCCTATGGTGGGAGAAGAGCGCACATTAGCTCCCGTTTCAAATTCCCATATTGGTGCCCCAGTCTTGCCATTGATGGCATGGAGCTTATCATTTACCCCAACGTAAACAGTACCATCAAAGCCGATGGTGGGAGAGCCGGTATTAAAATCCTCGATAGGATATCGAAATACCAATTTCCATAGCATGCCCCCAGTCTCCCCATTAATGGCATAGAGACCAAAGCGTGATTTGGCATAAACCGTGCCATTAGAACCGATGGCGGGGGAGACTCGAATCCCCCCCATTCCGCCAAGTTTCCATATTGGTGCCCCAGTCTTGCCATTGATGGCATAGAGCTTGTCATTAATCCCAGCGTACACCGTGCCATCGGAGCCGATGGCGGGGGAGGAGGCCCACGAAGTCCCATTGAGGTAATTCCATAAAACCTTCCCAGTCTTCCCATTGAGGGCGATGGTCTGTTCAAGGACATTTCCTCCCCCGACGTAAACCGTGCCATCAGAACCGATGGCAGGGGAGGAGTCTACTCTACCTGATGCATTAAATTCCCATAACTTGACCCCACTCTTGCCATTAAGGGCATAGACCTCCCTTCCCCATGTCCCAGCGTACACCGTGCCGTCAACTCCGATAGCGGGGGAGGAGTTTACAGAATGATCACCCGTATAAAAATCCCATAGCTTGACCCCAGTCTTGCCATTAAGGGCATAGAGCATATTGTCCCTTGCCCCAAAGTAAACCGTGCCATCAGAGCCAATGGCGGGGGAGGAGCGCACACCAGCATTTAACCATGTACGCTTATCCGCGCCAAATTCCCATAGTTTGACCCCGGTCTTGCCATTAATGGCGTAGAGCTTGTAGTCCGGATGATCTGACCCGACGTAAACCGTGCCATCCGATCCGATGGCGGGGGAGGATTGCACCGGACCTCCCGTTTCAAACTCCCACAAAAGGGTGCCAGGCTGAGCTGCAGGCAAAACATATGATTGCAGAATAAATATTAGGAGAAATTTGAGCCTAATCATTTTAATTTAGTGTGCTTTAAATGTTTAACCTCACTTTATTAGTCTGACTTCATGACCCTTTTTTATTGGTTCATTATTCTGCGCCCTGATTTGAAAAATTGATCGGTCAACATAAGTGATTTCAGCTTCGACTAAAGAATTATCCCCACAAATAACGTGACATTTGGTGCCGACCGAAACCGTATCAAAGGAATTTCCCGCAGTGTATTCCACAATCCATTCACCACCAGTAACGGCGAAAACGACTGTCCCTATAAGCTTACTGTTTGCATCTCCGGTGCTACCTGAAACAATTTTTACATCCGGGTGCATCAATTGTAACTCTGGATTTACTGCCGCCATCCGCTGCAATTGCTCCTTTGTTAAGTTCTCATTATCTAACGCCGTTAAAAGCCTGAGGCTTTTTATTTTGGGGACCTCCGTTATTTTTGTGCCACTGATATCCAGGGCAATCAATCTGGGCAATCCCGCTAAACATGAAATATCTGTGATAGAACGGTTAGATAGATCCAATTTCTTGACCCCCATTAAATCCTTATTGGTAACCTGATCAGCACTTTTACCCAACTCTCGGGCAATAATATTGAGAATTGTTCGACTGTCTCCAAACTTTTGGAAGTTATCCCGCAAGCTTCCCTTCATTTGAGAAACAACTGTCTCATCAACATACAAAATAGTACAATTAGGCAGCAACTGCCTGAGTTGCTCCACTTCCTCGGAGGGCAATTCCTTGTTACCACTGAGATCGAGGAGCACTAACTTTTTGAAACGCTCTAACCCATATAGAGATTTAATATTTCTGTTACTTAGGTCCAACACCTTCAGATCCGGATCAAACTTCAAGTCTGATTTTTGGGCAAATAATGGGCCTATCCACCGAGAAGATCGCTTCAGGTTTTGCCCGAAACTTGGCCAGCCCCCCGTGGCGAGGCCTTTGGATCGGGATCTTAAAGCATAGAGTTTGTTGTCATCCGACCCAACATAAACCGTGCCATCAGAACCGATGGTGGGGGAGGAGCGCACATACCCTCCCGTTTTAAATTCCCAAAGCTTGGTCCCAGTCTTGCCATTGATGGCATAGAGCTTTTTATCATCTGACCCGACGTAAACAATGCCATCAGCTCCGATGGCAGGGGAGGATATCACATCATCCCCCGTTTCAAATTCCCAAAGCTTGGTCCCAGTCTTGCCATTAATGGCATAGAGCTTGTTATCGTATGACCCGACGTAAACCGTACCATCAGAGCCGATGGCGGGGGAGGAGCGCACATACACTCCCGTTTTAAATTCCCAAAGCTTGGTCCCAGTCTTGCCATTGATGGCATAGAGATTGTGATCGTGTGACCCGACGTAAACTGTGCCATCAGAGCCGATAGCGGGGGAGGAAAGAACCCAACCTTCCGTTTCAAATTCCCATAGTTTGTTCCCAGTCCTGCCGTTAATGGCGTAGAGCTTTCCATCATCTGATCCGACGTAAACAATGCCATCAGCTCCGATGGCGGGGGACGAGCGCACATCATTCCCCGTTTCAAATTCCCATAGCTTGGTCCCAGTCTTGCTATTAAGGGCATAGAGCTTGTTATCCCATGACCCAAAATAAACCGTACCATCACGGCCGATGGCGGGGGAAGAGGTCACAAAATTTCCCGTTTCAAATTCCCATAGCTTGCCCCCAGTCTTGCCATTGAATGCATAGAGCATGCCGTCCAATGACCCAAAGTAAACCGTGCCATCCGATCCGATGGCGGGTGAGCAGAGCCCGCCACCTCCAGTTTCTATTTCCCATAGCTTAGCGCCGCTCTTGTCATTGACGGCATAGAGCTTTCTGTCTCTTGACCCGACATACACCGTGCCATCCGACCCGATGGCTGGGGAGGAGGACACACCATCCCCAGCCTCAAATCCCCACAAAACAGTGTCGGGCTGAGCTAAGGTTAAAGGTGCAATTAAGAAAAGAATCAGAAAAATGGCTACAACGGAACCTGAGGCAATTCTTGCAAACATAGGCATAAACAAAACCTAAGCAGCCCGTTTGTGATTGTCTATTATTTAACCAAATTATTCGTGTAAGAGCTTGCTCCTGAGATTAAAATCACACGTGTATGAAGCCTGACATGCTGTTCCCCATTGTAGTGCTTTTCATAGCGACTCTAACAGTCGGATGCAAAAAAAAGGAAAAGGAGCCTGCCGCCCCAATCACGCCAACGGCCCCAAAGATATCGCCCGCCCCCGATTCAACTAAAACAGGAGAACAACAACCATCTAAACCAGGAAGCATTACAGGTATGTATGAATATACGTCTGGGCTTTTTAAGACTGCATATCAATTCTCCGAGGAAGGAGGAGTAACCAATTTACGGAACGGGAAAAAAACATGGGAGGGTTTCTGGTCTATTAACAACGACCGAGTGATGGTCACCAAGCCCACGGGTTCAGGATTGATTTTTAAAATTATAGAAAGTGACTCCATAGTCCATATCGCTAATGTAAAAAATGGCCAACTCGTGGAACTGGATAATCTCTCCCAGGCAAACTACACAAAAATGGACCCTTCAGCCGTAACTCCCCCACCTGCACAACCCACCGAATTAGAGAAAGATAATAATGACAAATCCGAATGGATCGGAAGTTACGCATCAACTCAACCCAGTCATAAAAAAATAGTACAACTGGCAGATCAAGGGATTGCTTTGGTTTCGTCTGAAAATCCGGTTATGAACGAAAAGGGAATCTGGACTTCTGAAGGGGGCAAAATAGTTGTAATGACAAAATCCCAAAAAATGGTCTTCGACTTTACCGAAAAACAATCTTTGGTTCAGATCGCTACCATAAATGAATTGGGTAAATTGATTCTTTTAGGTGAGGAAAAGCAAGTTGAGTTCATGAGGACTCAGTAAGGGACACCGAAAATCAATAGCCACTAATCACTCCCTAGTAATATCCCACTCAACTTTCGGCGATCGTTAATGGGGAATCTATCTTCACCATCAATCCAGACCCGGCTTAGTTTTGACAGACCAAGAAGTGGTTTGATGCTGTTAATTCGGTTGCCTTCTAAGTAAACATATTTGGCATTTAAGCAGGCACTCAAAGGTGATATGTCCCTCACCAGATTTCGCTCTAAATCAATGTACTCTAAATTAGGCATAAAACTAATTAGTCTTATGTCACTGATACTTTGGTTCTGAACAGTCAAGTGGGTTACTTCCCGTAATTCTTTAATTATCTGAATTTCGTCCAAACTCGAGCTAATGCTCAGGAATTTGAGTATAGTCTTACTGTCCTCCAGAGAAAGGATTTCGCCGAATTTAGTGGAGGGAATTCTCTGCCCGGAAACTAATGTTTCTCCAAACATAGGGTGTATTAAAGTTCTATTTTTATCCTCTTTTAGAAAAAGCTCTAATTCCCCTTTTGATAAGCCGTCATTGTCCAGAGCGATTACAACTTTTATCTCACTACCACTCAGTGGTTTGAGGCTATTAATACTACACCCGGTGATATCAATGGCTTTTAATCTCGGGAGTTCCTCAATTCCACTTAAGCTGCCTATATCCGTATTTGAAAGGTCAATGGAGTGAACCCTGTAAAGGTCAGCGTAAGTGAGCTCATCTACCGGTTTCAGTAACTTCTGGGAGATTACCCCTCTTATAATGCGCCGGGACCCCACCCTCCATTGCAGGCCTAATGGCTTTTGCTGGCCACCAAAAAGTTCGGCGCCATGAGGGTCATGGACAACAAGACACTCAGGGTTACCCAACCGGAAAGCGTTTATTGTTTCTAGGGTCAAACCTTCGTTGCCATTCACTATCAACACAGACAACCCTTTCAAACTGAGTAATGGCTCTAAATCATTAATTGAGTTTTCAGACAAATCCAGCGCCTTAATGGCAGAGAATTCTCTCAAGAAATTAATATTACGAATCCCCCTACCTGACAGATCCAAGGATTTGACTTGGCTTACCTCCCAAGCATTGGATCCAATTTTTCCTGTTACTACACTGCTTATTATTTCCTTATCACGATTTGGAAATAACTCTAATTCACTAGCTTTCCCCCCAACATCTTTAAATTTAGAAACTGCTTTACTTGCATATGAAGTCCCCGCCTCCCTAACATTCTCTGCAACATGGCAACCACATAACAAAAAAGCGAGTATGGCTATGTGACCGAGTTGCATTCTTAAGAACGTAAAAAAACCACTCGCGGGCGCAAGGTATTTTTTATAGAATGCCAAGAATTTGTTGACAATATTGACGCTAGGACAAAAATTTAAAAAATGAAGACCCCATTCAAGTCTCTCCTGTTATGTGCCGCCCTAATCACTTTCGGCGCAGCGGCTCAAGATGAGCCGGGCGTTAAGATAGAGACCAAGTCAAAGGTAACCGTCGGCGAAACTGACCCCGTTAAATCTGAGCTTGAGAAAGCCACTGAGGCAATGGTCGCAAATATTGCTACTGCCCTTAAGGCTTTTAAAGACGTAAACAAACCCGACACAGAAAAAGTCCAAGAATTTGACCGAATCATAAATCAAATACGCGATGCTAATGCATTAGTCGCTGAAGACGGTGACCTATATAAGGAAGTCAGGGAAACGGTAAACCGACAACTTGAGAAGCAAAAGAAGTGGGAAGGCAAGGCGCGAGACCCCGAAACCCCCGCTGACCGCAGGGAAGTATACAAACAACTAGCCAATGATGAGTCAGCTAACGCAAAAAAAATTGCTAATATGCTGGTTATATTAATTGATATCCAGGAAGAGCTAGATCAGAAAATTTTTGATACCACGAAAGATAAAGAATTTTACCTTGATATGATTGAGGCCGAGCAGGTCAAAAAAGCCAGCGAAGTTTTGGATAAGGTAGCCCTCAGCATGAATGATGTAATTAAGGAGCTGGACAAACTTAGTTCTCCTGAAATGCAGGGTCTTGTAGACAAGAAGCCGGTCGATAATAAGTGATAGGCCCAACGCCACTAGGCCTCATCAACTAGATTGAGCGAACACGCTATGCGTAGAAGCTTCATCCTTTTTAAGTGCGCATCCATTTTTGCGCTCTCATTTCTCTCTTTATTAGCAACCGACTATAAAGCAGCCGAGGCTAGACTAACCAGAGAGTTTGCCGAAAATGGAGTTACTTATTTTCAATTCCGCCTTGGGCAGATTTACAATAGTGGAGAAGGGGCCGATTGTTTTTCCTTAATAGCGTGAGTGCTACTTCTTCTTACGCCAAGGTATGTGTGCTGTGTAGGAGCGATCGCCGTTCTTCACGTATTTAGTGGCTCCTGCTTGAGACGCTCCATCGGGGATATTCTTCCGTGCTTTTTGGTGAGCAGAAGCTTTAGAAGGCCCTGTCCCTATAGCCGTGCCTTTCTCATACCCGGCTAAAGTGTAACTGGGTTTTATTGAATCGGCGACCACCAGAGAAGGCATGAAAACCGCGAACAAAGAGCAAATCAGAAAAGCCAATTTTAACATAACACAACTTATACTGAATTGGTTATTTGTCTAGAGGGAGTGTAGCTTTTTCGGATATCAAGAGGAGGTATTCAAAAATTAGACACAAAAGAAAAGTCTGCCCGTAATTATACAGGATGATTAAATGTCTCTTGGGGCTTCTTCGAAAAAACAAGATAGTCATATGGGTGATATTCTTTACCTTTGCCCATCAGCATCCCAAGGCAGCCGGGGGAAACATCTACATGAACCGTTTCAGTTTCAGGAATTTAATCCCGTAATTGTGGTGGAAACAAATCGTCTGGTGGATGAATTTCCCACGGAGGGTTCTCGTCTCCTAAAAACCCCTCTTCGCGTAAATAAAGAGCTGCAAAGCGAGCCTCTTTCCAGCTGTGCCCTCGAGTTAAAAACCTGACCTCACGAATGTGGTGATTTATTTCAAATTCGGCCTCACCTACACCCACAATTTCTATATCCTTACTATTTCCCATCACTAATTTGAGGCCGGAACACTAACCGAATTTTCCGATGAATAATGAGACGGAAAAGTTCACATTCGCTGTTTATAAAAATCTGAATAATTGTGAATACCATTTTATCAAGCTAGAATTATGACGAGATCAAACGCCGGCGGAGTTGTTTTGATCGGATAGACTTCAAGTCCCTGCGAAAAACAACGAAGATTCTGACTAGGGATCCAGGGGCTTAACGCCCGAACCCAAATAATCCACATCCAAATCGTCGACTGCTTGCCTTATAAGATCCATTGTCTCTGGCCGTTTTCTCCATGTGTCTGGCTCATGATCTTTCGAATGAACAAGCACCGAGTTTTTACATGCTACGATGGCTTTCTTCAGTAACACCTTACAGTTTTTATACTCATCAGAATCTTGATCAAATGCCCATGTAGGCTGAGATAAACGCTCAAATAAGTCCACCTCCGGGTATAATCTCTCAAAAATTAACCTCGAGGTGTAGTACAAATGCCACCCTCTTTCTCCAGCCGTCAAACTTGTACTTTTAAATTTATCCTGTAGTTTAATTAACAAAGGTTTTCCATCTGTGCCCTTAATCACCTTGTTCCCGGATTTCTTTGTTTCCGATTTTTTATCTAAAAGTTGCTTCATTACTCTCCCGAAGAAATATGCGCCCGCGTATTTCTGCATTGTTAGAAAGTCTATCTCTTTGCGAATTTCCCCAGTGTCCGGATCTCCGTATAACTTAAAAAATACAGATTCTTCATTACCGTTATATTGTGATTCTTTGGATTGCTTAGACAAAAGAGATGGGTCAAATAAAATAGCACAAACGAATTCAGTAAATTTCTCAAAGGGCACTTGAACATTATCCTTCTTTTCACTTCCTTCGAGCTGCCTTTGTTTATTCATATAGATCAGCCCTCTTTTTCTTTTCCCTGGCACGCGGATTTCAAGAGTTGAGAAATAAGTCTTAAATGACCCATGAAAATTGAAATTTGAGACAAAATCAGATGGTTTGAGAGCAGTCTGACTATTGTTTGCAAGGATCAATCCATTGATGAAATCATCCTTTTTCATTCCCTCTTGAAGATTGAGCTTATCTGTTTCAACTATTTTTAAAGGCACACATATTTTATCTCGATTCGCAGCATCTATGTACTGCATGTTTCGAATAGTTTGAGCCCCATTAATCACTTGCGGCTCGTGTATCAATATGTGCGTTTTCTTTTCATTCAATTCGGAATTTTTTGATAATATTGTAATCCCATTATTGTAACCAATGAAATTGGTTGGAGCTTTATCTCCGCTCTTTCGTATCTTTACATTTAGAGGAGATTTAAGGCCCATCCTGAAGTTACGCTGGTACAGATCGCCTCTGTTTGTTGCTTTATCTGCTTCGTTTAGGCTATCCCCAGTTGTTATAAGTAATTTTACTGGGACATCCCCTTCGTAAGATATCACACTTTTACCAACAATTTCGAGTTTGATTAACTCAGGATAGCTGCTTTCACCATGCAGCTGGTGCACTTTTCTTTGGAGGTTTTTTCTGTCTAAAATTTCAAACCTTGCAGGTTTTATTGCACCTAAGTCTGTTGGAAGATCTGTTATATCAACGTTGTAGTCCTTAATTAGTTTGGGCGAGGCTTCTCCGAGGGTGGAATAGAAGACATGGAACGTTGATTTATTCCATCTGATATCCGACTTTATGCTTTTAATTCGGTCAGGAAGTTTAGCCCCCTTGTCACCTAAACGTTTTATACAATCTCTTGTACGTTCGAGAGAGCTCCCACTAATTTCGTAAACTTTAGACTGAAGAATAATTACGTCATCACCAAGCACACATATAAAATCAATCTCCTTGTCATCTTTCCCATCAACCCAATTTTTATCAATTAATGCGTCCGTTAAACCTGGAAATATTGGCCGAATAACGTGCTCAAGGGCCCATTTCCCGATCACTTCGGACCTTGTGTATTCATTTTCTAGATCAATAAATTGATCTTCAAATTTCTCTTCAGAATAATCATCAATGTAATACGCTAGTGCATCATCTTTTGACTTAATATACTCTTCAACCTCAGTTAGGCCTTTACTCTTCTTGGGCGCAGTTTTTTTAGCCGCCCTTTTTTTCCTCTTTGAAGCCATAATTCAATCTTTCTTAAGGGTTGATCAGTTGAGATAAATTTTCGGCAATAGCGCGTGCCAACAGTGGCGGCACAGCATTACCAACTTGTTGGGCTTGTTCCTGCAAGGTTCCCGAAAACACAAAGCTATCCTCAAAACTCTGGAACCGGGCCGCTTCGCGCACGGTAATCGCCCGGTGATCCTTGTAATGTATAAATCGCCCGGAACCTGGATTCAAAAAATGGCAAGTGATGGTATACGCCAAACTTTTTCGATGCAGACGCCCATAGGCTTGGCTCAAGTACTCCTTCTCTCGGCCTTCATCAAAGCGTTCGCCCTCTCCAAGATCTTTAGAGCAACCGCCTTCTTTAATCTTTTTGATTTTATTATTAATGAAATCTTTTTTGTGCACGCGTGCCTGATGATTATGGAGCAAAGTGGAGCCGTTACGCATCATATATTGGTAATCGCTCTCCGGTTCTGAAGCGTAAGTGCCTCTAGTTTCGCCCGATTTGATATTCGGTAAATCACCGATCGCTTCTTCTACAGATACGTGTGTGGAAAAGAGGAATTCATCCCCCTGCAATTCCTGGCCATTACCAAAGACAGGCGTAGTCTGAGGAGGAAACAGTTGGTTAGGGTGTGAGTAATAACGCGATAACTTAACTGTTTTATGAATCGCAATCACAATAGCACGTCGACGCATTTGGGGTACGCCATGCTCGGCGGCATTTAACACCTTTGCCTCAATAATTTTATATCCTGCTCTTTTTAATTTATGCTCTGTTTCCTTTATATAACGTCCTTCACTAAATGTTTTAAAAGCCGGCACATTCTCAAAAAGAATGATCCGTGGCTTTAATGCCACTGCCAGGTTCAGGAACTTACGGAGCAATTCATTGCGCGGATCTTCCAAGGCGGATCGAGATGATTTGTTAAGCCGAGAAAACCCTTGGCACGGTGGGCCCCCAATTAACATGTCCAGACGGCGGTTACCCTTGAGCCCAGCAAGTTCCCGGATTTTCTTCGCGTTTAATTTTGAAATGTCCTCGTTTTGAAAATTTTTGAATTTACCACTGTTATTAAGAAACGATTCTTTGGCCTCTTTACTTTGATCCACCAAGAGCAACGGCTCGAAGAGTTTCCGGCCTCGTTCACTACGTGCTTTCATGAAGCCCCAAGACAAGCCACCGACTCCGGCGAACAAATCAATGAATTGGATCGGTTTATGCTCGGGCATATACAACTAAAATTTTTTACCGAATAGGAATTCCTGCATGTCAGCGTCTTCTGCAGCAAGCTTGCTTAATTTTCCAGTGATCTCATCCAAAATGAAGTCGACTTGTTCAGCGCTAAGCTCTGTTTCTTTCTTTTCCTTTTCGTAAAGTGCCTGTTTGAAGACAATATCGGAGTGACGCTGGAACATATACTCACGCCAGCGTGTGGATTCCGCACCATCCTTGCTATTATCCCGGATGAGTTTGGCCAGCGGGCTTTGAGTGTTGATCCAAAAGATTCCTTGATCCACATCAATATCCCTTTGGTAGACAGGGGGATGTCGGGGAGCGCAATCTACAGTAGCTCCATTAACTACATCTAGCGGATCTTGATCGTAATTAGACAAGAGAACCCTTGGATTGCTGGGACCACGTTGAGATTCGTCCCCCGAGCCAGCACTTGGCGGCTTATCGCTTTTCTTTTTTGCCTTCTCTTTACTCTTTTTGGTGAGATTTGATTCGTGTTCACCAATACCGAATGCTCCGTCGCCTTTTTCGTTACCTCCAAAAAGGGTAGCTCGTATCTCGGACATTAAGCTTTTGGATTTTAACCAACTATTCAGGAATTCATTAAACTTACTTGATTCTTCTAAGTCTCTGACATTCTGTTCACGGCGAGTGCGATCGGCCATTTTTTCGGTCAATTCATTGATCCGATCACAAATCCATGCGCGCAAAGCCAGGACGCGGTCATTGAGAATCAAGTTCTCGCGGTCATTATCCACGCTACGCATCTTAGGGTCATCTAATATAGGGCAATTGCATTCGCCGTATATGAATTCCGTTTCCACGTGATTACGCAATGCACCAAGTTCGGTTAACCGATCCACACCCACCACACTGTGGCCAACTAAGTACTCTATACAATTTAGGGCGGCTCGTTCCCTCGCTCCTGGCCCTCGACCACCAAATGGCCTTTCCGAGGTTCTCAAAACTAATTCCCCGGTAGGAAATTTTGAATTCGCCATTTCAACTGAATCAGAACCTAACTGAAGTTTCTTAGGAATCTGATGAATGACTGGGTCCTCGAAGCCTGCTTTAGGGATAATCCGATGGCTAAGCAACCGGAATGCATCTCTTGCACCGATAATTGCAAATACACGTTTGCGATTGATCGGGCGACGCACTTGTGGGTGATTGCAAAGTCTCTCGATTATTTTGCCGGTGGTGTTGCGTGCTCCTTTGAGATTCTTCGGCCCAATACCTTGAGCAATCGTAAAGCCCGCATTCTTCCCACGCACCTGCTTTTGCATCTCTGCTGGCAACTGACTTATGACTCCAGATAGATCGAAATCTTTGATCGCGGCGGCTGCGCTTATCTTTTTATTCTCAAAGCCATTGGCAAATCCATAGCGGCCTTTTGAATCAAACCCAAAAATATTTAGGCGTCCATCCCGATAAGTAATGAACTGGGATGTCTTGAACATTTGCCGCATGTAGAGCTTACCGCCATTGCCATGCCCTCCTAGAAAATCCCCCTTTTTTCCGCGACTGGCAGCTTTAGGGTCACCCCAGCGTTTGACAGCCTTGTCGATGTCATCCTTGCTCATCCCCACAAAATCAATGCACTCATAGACCAGGGGGCGGCTGCCACTCACACGCAAATATATGTGCTGAAGTTGGTCTGGATAAAGTTCCTTACCTTTAGAGTCAGTTTCTCGATTATAGGCATCTGCCGAGTTCTTGATCCACTCGGCCAAACCTTTGGCGTGATCGCTTCCGAACGGATTGCCGACGATGTCCAGAAATTCATCAGCAAAGACGTGTTGTTCGGCGTTGATGACAACTTTTTGAGTCATGCTTTTCTCCTCTCAATAATCCCGGAAAAAACTTTAACTAAATGTGTATGAAGTTTTTTTATCACAATAAACTCAGGCTTATTTCCCTGTCTATCAGCGGCTGCTACAGCCTCTTCAACTGTTGCAAGCTTACCTAAAAATTCTTGTTTCTTGGTGCGGACAGTAGCTCCGAGGTAAGTAAAAAAATCTGTATCTAAAATTTGATCAGCATCGCCTGCATTAAACAAAGTAAACGCTTCAGTTTGTTGTATTCGGTCGAGTTCTAATTCATTACTGCGACTAAGGCGGGCAACGGTTGCCCCTACTTTCTTTACCTTTTTCTTTCCATTAGATTCAACGGCCGTGGTCTGCTCAAGATAATCTAAGGCTTTAGTCGTGAGTTTAAATTTTTTACTTCCTGATTGCACCATTCCTGTGGTTTTCAACCTGCCATATAAGGGTTTATGAATATCAGAAGCATCGGGATGTTGGTCTGCGTAATTCCGAAGCCCGAATTCTTGGGGAAATATCTGCCAACTCTTTACCACAATATCCTCATAAGTGAGCGACTTTGTGGTGTATTCAGACAGCTCGCCCATAGCCAAAAGAATTTTCTCAGGCCTTCCAAGAGCAGAATATAACTCAGGAGTAATCAATGTTTCCTGGATTTTAATAGCTCTGCTAAAAATTGCCCAGACTGATGTTTTAGAGACTTATTCAGGCCGCCTTGAGCCAGCGAGTTTTGCGGCCAAGCTTTTGCCGAAACTCTTGAATTACCTGAAGTTTTTGTGCTTGTCAAAATCCTGACAGAATTTGCAATCGTCAGATGAAGACGGCGGAGTTTCCTCAACCGTAATATCAGCAATTTTTTGAGCTAAATCGAACAGGGCGCGGTAATTTTTCTCCACTTCTGCCCAGACCCGCTTTGTAATAAAATTAAAACGTCCGTTTTCTTTTATCTCCGCTCTAGAGATGGCGAAATTATTCAGGCCCAGGCGGCTTACTTTAATCTTTTGTCTAGGAGTCCTAGGAACTTTCCGCAAGCTGTTAACGTGGTTGCCGCTATTGAAAATATTGTCGATCCACTTTTCACTAGCTGGCTTTTCAAGTGCGTAAGCATAAGCATTGACCTGCGATGCATAAGTTTCAGATTGTTTCTCAGGTAGTAAGTTTATCGGATTTGCCGATGATGTCTTGTCATCTATAACTGCATAAGAGCCATCAGAAAGTTTTGCCAGATGGTCAAATTCTCCTGCAACATAGAAATCAGCCTCTGACTTCAGTGGTAATTTTCCTGAGCAAACACAACCACCAGTCTCTATAATTTCACCAATACCCAGCTCTGGCAGGCATTGATCGGTTAGTTTGCCCTGTAAATTATTTTCAATGTGGCGTGATAGAGTGCTGTTCATTGCCAAATTCATGGACTTTTGATTCCAGCCTATATTCATCCCCATCCAGAGACAATGCGGGCATTCGATCCCATACTTGCTAAGCATAGATGGCTTTATTTTGTAGATTTTATTCATTACGCAGCTGACCTTTGCTCAAATTTATTTTGGGAGACCACCATTTCGTTGTAGGTAGAGATGTACTGGCAAGGCCCACAGTTTGGTTCCGGGTCAGGTAATACGGTTCTATTTAAACACTGGAAAGCCTGGTTTAGGGTGGAGTCAATCCAGGAAGTGGTACCCTTGTAAGACAAAAGTTTTACATCGAAATCCAGTCGCCTTTCGAATCCACTGCGGTTAGTAAGACCATTGCAATACACAAAGATGCCAATGTTTGAAACCTTGAATCCCTTACGACGAAACAACCATTGATAAAACTCTAATTGGCGTTTGTGTGACTGTGTAAGATTGGTGTTCTTGGGGCGAGTTTGGACATGACTCGCAGTCTTATAGTCCACGACAATTAGTGCTCCATCTGCATCGATCCAAACATCATCTATCACTCCCATTAATATGAAGTTGAAATTTCTATGGTGATAACGAACCCCATGGTGCCAGTTGCGCCAGGAATAAAGTTCATCATGTTGTAATGGGAGTGCTTTGATTCCAGATTCTTTGAGGTAAGGATGCAGTTCTCGCTTTCGCCGATAAACATCAAATTCTTTTCTGAGCAAGACGTGAACAGCGTTACCTAAATGCGGAGTGCCTGGATAAGGATATGGCCCTAAGTTTGGCTCAATACCGAGCTTACGATCTAGGTAGAAGCACCGGGGACAACGAATAAACCTTTCAACCCTCCAACGGCTTAGCACATAAGGCTTTTTTGCCTTTGGATGGTATATATTCCTGTTTCGCTGCCTCAAGTAGCTCATTCCTTATACCTCAGCTCCCTCTTAACCTCGCCACTTCTCCAAATGGAAACCTTTCATCGTCAAGCCCTCCCGGGGTTACCACCCATAATACGGGATAATTAGGATCGGCAGGGAATTCGCCGTAGCCGTCAGTCAAATAAATGCAAAGCGTCTCTTCTCCTGAATCGCACTTTTCAATTGCTTCGAAGAAATCGATAAATGATGTCCCTCCCCCTCCTTTTACTGATGGAGAGGCCACCTGTTCAGTAAGTGGATAAGGGCCATATAGTTGAGTGTCTGCGTAAAATATCTCAGCCTCTATTGATGGGTAACTGCGCACAATCTCAGTCAGTTCACCAAAAAACTGCTCCAATTCCTCACAAGCAATTGACCCGCTGGTATCCACGCATATTTTGGCGCTTACAGTTTGCCCCGTTAATTCCTCCGTATAAATTCCTCGAGGTATTTGTCGTCGATCAAATCCAGTATAGTCATTTGGCGA
>Ga0160423_10002437_pt1 | contig 15539 bp, 20 predicted proteins | sample CRUFie14St8metaG_FD_108191 | JGI IMG/M metagenome (GOLD analysis project Ga0160423, IMG submission 108191) | Marine microbial communities from the Costa Rica Dome - CRUD Field 142mm St8 metaG | ecosystem: Environmental > Aquatic > Marine > Oceanic > Photic zone | place: Costa Rica: the Eastern... | reverse complement strand
GCTCATATACAGCGTAGAGGATACAATGGCACATTATGCAAAAGTATTAGATGGCGTTGTCACAAAGGTAATTGTAGCCGACCAAGATTTTATAGATAACTTGGTTGAGACAGAACCCGGTGAGTGGATACAAACTTCTTACAATACTTATGGCGGCGAACATCTTAACGGCGGAACCCCATTAAGAAAAAACTTTGCTAGTGTAGGTTACACTTACGATGCGGCAAAAGATGCGTTCATTGCGCCACAGACTTTTCCTTCTTGGGTGCTTAATGAAACTTCTTGTCTATGGGAACCCCCCACACCACATCCAGATGATGGTGTTTATCGTTGGGATGAAGAAACAACTAGCTGGGTAAAAGAGTAAGTAGTATGGCCAAGAAACCTAAACTTACCAGAACAAAGTCCGGCGTGGTGTACAGGGGTGAACGCTTCCCCGGTGTAAACAAACCAAAACGTGCGCCAGCATCAAGCAAGAAGAAGATGCGGGTCCTCGCCAAAGAAGGTGACAAAATGCGTGTGATTGAGTTCGGCGCAAAAGGTTACGGACATAACTACAGTGCCGGTGCTAGAGCCAACTTTAAAGCTAGACATAATTGTAAAACAGCAACGTCAAAATTAACGGCTCGTTACTGGGCTTGTAAAAAATTGTGGGCTGGTCCGGGCGGCAGTAAGAAGTCACCACCTAAAGGCTCAAGGAGAAAGTAATGTTTACCGCTTCTGTTTTCTTTTGCTGGATAGCTTTTGGGGGACATCAATGTTTAGTGGCACAAGATATGGAAGGCCCTTATTTGAAAGAAGAAGAATGTCAGACAAGGTTAAAAGAAATGGAGTTTATCATTCACAAAAACATACCTATGTCCCGCGTCAGGGCAAAACTATGTGAACAGATACAAGAAGGAAATATCTGACAAATGAAACCACGGTCTAAAACAGAATACATAGTCATTCACTGTGCTGATACCTATGAGACTATGGACATAGGCGCGGAAGATATTCGCAAGTGGCATGTCGAAGAGCGCGGCTGGTCAGACATCGGGTATCACAAAGTTATTCGCCGGGACGGCACAGTTGAAACAGGTCGAGACATAGACGTGTCTGGCGCACACGCCGCTGGTTATAACTCAGTGTCTATAGGTATATGTCTAGTAGGTGGTAGAGGCGAAGATGATGAGGCTGAAGATAACTTCACGCCACAACAATGGGAAAGTCTGGAAGAGTTAGTAGATGAATTACAAGCTAGTTATCCAGATGCAGAGGTCCTTGGGCATAGGGATTTACCAGATGTGCAGAAGCAATGTCCCGCATTTGATGTGCGTAGCTGGCTGTTCTCAACCAAACAATGAGGTGAAGTCATGATGATGAAAAAGAAAAAGAAGAAGAAAAAGGGCGGCTACGGCTACTAATTAGAAGGAGATTGTTATGCCGAGAGGACCGGGAACATATGGTTCAAAGATGGGAAGACCCCCATCAAAAGCAAAAAAAGCTAAAGGTCTGACCGACAGACAAAAAGCTACCTTAAAAAAACACTCTGTTCATCACACAGCAAAGCACATGAAAATGATGCGTCAGTTAATGATGAATGGAATGTCATTTACTCAGGCACATAAGAAAGCGATGTCGAAAGTTGGCAAGTAAAAAGAAAATGAAGCGGCCAAATAAAATATGCGCGGCGGGTATCGCTTGGGCAAAGCGTACCTTTGACCGGTATCCATCAGCGTATGCAAACATGGCCGCTTCTAAATATTGTAAGGACCCTAACTATGCCAAAGGCGCAAAAGGCAAAAAGCGCAAGAGGAAAAAGTAATGGGTGAATTAAAGAAATGGGTGAAGCAGAAATGGGTGCGTATTGGAACTGATGGAAGTATCAAGGGGCCATGCGGCACATCAAAAAACAAGAAGAACCCAGACCGTTGTCTACCACTCGCGAAAGCTAGGAGCCTTACAAAGGCACAGAGAGCGGCAACAGCAAAAAAGAAGAAGGCTTCAGGCAAAAGAAAACAGTTTGTGCGAAACACCCCTGCCGCGAAGGTTTCTTTTAAGAAGGGAAGAAAGAAGAGAAAGGGCTAATGTTCAACCTTGGGAATAAAATATGGACCCTATTACAATCGCTACTGCCGCATTCACCGCGATTAAAACTGGTGTCAGTGTGGGAAAAGATTTGCAGTCGCTTGCTGGAGATATCGGTAAGCTCTGGGGAGCTATTGACCAAATTAAGGACGAACATAATACAGCAAAATCTAAACGCCGTGGCTCTGTTGAAGAAGAAGCTCTCCATACTTTCATGGCTAAGAAAAAAGCTGAAGACATGGAAGATGCCCTTCGGCAGATAGTATATGCCACACGCGGTGTCAACGGATGGAATGAATTAGTCAGGCTTAGAGCGCAGATAAGAAAAGAAAGATTAGAAGAAAAACACCGCCAACAAAAGAGAGCGGACGAAATAAAAGAGATTATCTTGGCCGGTGTACTGGTCACAGTTTTTTCCAGCATCCTGTGTTTCTTTGCATGGTTTGTTTGGGAAGCAAAAAAAGCTAGAGGTTAACATGGATATTTGGAAAACCGCTAAAGAAGTTCTGGGTGTTGTGGCACCTACTATTGGCACCGCTTTGGGTGGGCCGATGGGTGGCGTAGCCGCACGGACTTTGGCTACGTCATTGTTGGGCAAGTCTGATGCGACTGAGCAAGAGATTATCTCTGCGGTGACTGGCGCATCCCCGGAACAGTTAGCCATGTTAAAGAATGCAGAGCTTGAGTTTCAGACAGAAATGAAAAAGCTAGACATAGACCTAGCAAGAATAAACATGCAAGACAGAGACAGTGCTAGACGTAGACAAGCAGAGATGAATGACCACGTTCCGTCTGTGCTGGCTATCATGACCCTCATATCTTTTTTTGGTTACATCGGTGCAGTCACGTTCTGGCCCGGTGGCATTGATGCAGACATAGGGTTTATTAACATTGCAGTAGGTTGGCTTGGCGGGACAGCGTCAACAGTTGTGGCCTACTACTTTGGTTCAAGTGCAGACAACAGTCCTAAGAAGGGAAAAAAATAATGGACATGCAAGACTACCAACAGTCCGCCATAGAGACGGCTATATATCCAGACAGCGCAAAGATACTATACCCAACACTGGGTTTGGTAGGCGAAGCTGGCGAAGTGGCAGAAAAAGTAAAGAAGGTTATCCGCGATGAGGGCGGTGTATTCACAGAAGAAAAGAAAGTTGAGCTTGCAAAAGAGCTTGGTGACGTACTGTGGTATATTGCAAACATTGCATCAGACATAGACATAGACATGAATCTGATTGCCACCATGAACCTAGACAAGCTGGCATCAAGAGCGGAGCGCAACCAACTCACCGGGTCCGGGGATAATAGATAATGGCAAACTTTCAACAACTATCCACATATTTACGTTCACTAGGCCGCGCCGCACTACCAGAAGATATGCGCTCTGAAAAATATACAGAAGCTGATTTCAACGAAGGTATGATGCGTGTGCTGACAGACTTTGTCCAAGCAAACTACGCTGGGAAAAAACCCGGCACATACGGTGTGGACTACCCTGCCCTGAACAGATACTTCAAAGAAGGTAACGTAGTCACAGGCAAAGGCAGTAAGTTCTCAGACGTTGGTGCGTTGAAGACAGTGCTAGGTCAGTTTGATGTTAGGGTAAACCCAGACGGTTCATTCACCATCTTAGATGACTATAACTTTAATCAACAGGATGAGTTTGGTAATCCGATGGCGCGGCAAGCTACTATGGGTGATGTGTTTAGCCGGTTGAACCCTATGCAAGATTATAGAGGCGGATTTACTGACCGCCTCTATGGTGCCGCTCGTATGTTTGGCGGCGTTGTTTTACCTGAAGGTGGTCCTAATTCAATCCCAATTGAAATTAGTATACCTTCGCAAGCAATGCCGGTATCCACTCCGACAACAACTGCATCAGTAACAGGACCTCTTTCTCGCCCATCTCAACCTTCTTTCTCAGACTTGTCTGCTATGATTGCTGAAGCCGCCGAGCAGTCGCTTCAACGGAAGAAAGTGGCAAGTGCGGCACCCAATATGGCATCGCCGCTTCTTTAGATTGATGCTGTTTTAGCTTGTGTCTAAGCCTTAAAATATAATAGCACATGCAGACAAACACCAACGGTTCAATGATGACAAAAATCCAGATGTTGATTTCATTGTATGTCATCCCGATGTGCTGTGCCATCACATTTAGTAAATAAACGCACTGATTAAACGTCCAATCAATTAGTTCATTATAAGTCATTTCATTCCCTTTCTGTCTATGCCCTATGGGCGTTCATACCTCTGACTGCATTGTGCAGGGCAGATGGTAATACGTGTGCATATTTCTGTGTGATAGATATATCAGAGTGTCCTAATATTTCGGACACATACTCTATGCGAAGTCCTTGTGCGAGAGCATTAGTGGCAAAGGTGTGGCGCAAATCATGCCAAACAAAGTCTGTAATGTTGCTATTACGTAGACAAGTCTGCCATGCAGTGCGATTGTCTAACACCCTGTCACCTGTACTCTTGTTAAAGAAGATGAAGCCGCGAAGACAGCGAGGCTGTGTAGACAATGTGTCTAAAATTTTTACCGCCTCATCTGTCAAGGGAACAATACGATGTTTACCATTCTTAGAAATATCACTGGGTATTATAATCTCTTTGCCATCAGGCGTAACCCTGTAGTGTTCCCACTTCAAACTAAACTGTTCGTTCCAGCGCAATCCTGTATGTACCGCGAACTTTATTTGTAGACACAAGTCCTGATTGTCAGACTGTGTTGCCGTATCAAGCAGACGGTCTAGTTCTTCAGAAGTCAGGTATCTAATACGTTCTTGACTATCTTGTAACTGCCGTGTGTCAAAACTGGCCACAGGATTAAACCTTACCCTGTCAGTATCTTCACTCATCCACCAGACAAACATCTTACTTAGAAGACGAATGTCACGTAAGATGGTAGCATCTGTGACACCGCTTTCTCTACGGGATAATACATACTCTTTAATCTTGCGGGTGTTGATATTAGACAGCATTGTCCCAGAGAAAAACAAATCTAATTGTTTACTGCTAACTAGATAGCGTTCTGCTGTGCCGCGCTTAACTGCCCTTTGGGTAAAAGAACAGTCCGTGATGCCGCAGTATTCTTTTAGAAAACCTGTCATGGCCTCTACATAAGATATATCGGAATGATTGATTTGGTTTTTTGTAATTTCTTCTAGACGTAACTGTTCAGAGATACGGCTGGCCTCACGTTTAGATGTAGCCTTTGTAGCCTTCCTATACTTCTTACCATCTATAAAGAACTGGGCATACCAAGTGTTGCCCCTTTTGTAAGCTGTCATTTTTTTTCCAGTCTGTGCATTTGTTTATTTGTATTGACAACATTATAATGGTGTTAATATATTAGGTTGTCAACAAGGGTTTTAAAAAAATGACAGATGAAATGTATATCACTGACGTAGATATTTATCTACAGAACATCAGAAGATGGGTAACAGCAAAAGGTTTTTCACCGCATGGGCTGGCTCTTAGCTGTGGTCTTGGACCCGGCACTCTAGCCAAAATGTTTAAACCTGAATGGAACCCAAGGGTCACTACACTGAGAACCCTTGAGGCTTTTATGCTGGATTATGATGAAAATCTAAAGAAGTCTTAATTGGTCTGACGGTAGTTCCTCAATATCATGTAGTGCTTCGATGAGCCATTGAAGATAAACGGACGCTTTACGTAGGTCTTCAATCTGGTTCTTATCGCGGAACCTATGAAGATATTTTTTAGCGTTTCCCTCACAGAAATATGAGAAGCCTACCGGACCCATACTATCTTTGATGTAATCAATACATTCAATATTCCCCCGCGTATAGTGCGGGGGATTATCAACCATGTCTTTTTTATCTTCTTGTCTCATCTTCCAAAGCATCCAATCATAATATCTTTCAGGTTCTTTATCCATTATTTGGCTCTTCTACGGGTTGACCGTGTTCTATCCAGCTATTGCAATCATTGCAGTGGTAGTTGCTGACGATGTACCCCACACCGTCAGCATCTTCTGTGTCGTGGTCACTGCCCCAAATCATGGGCTTCTCACACTTGGCACAATTAAACACCACAGCTACCACCATGTCCTGTGATATCGCAAATGTCATGGGTCTCGACAGCTTCTTCAAACTCTTCACCCAGTTTGCTCTTTGCCTCTTTGTACTCGACAGAGACCAAAGGCTGTCCACCACGCGAACCATCTGGGTAGCAAGTGAATCCACGCAGACGGTGCATGTATTTCGCAAGGGTCTCTGCAAACGGACGGACTGTGTCCTCGTTGTTCAGCTTGGAACCCCATGACGGTAGATTGATTGTGCTTGAGATAGACATGTCTACATAATCTTGCACGTCTGCTTGGAATGCCATGCGGCGTTCATAGTCCGCAGACAAATCCAAGGCACTCTCAATCTTCTCTGGCTTGATGTCATAGCGGTCAATCACAGCTTGCGCCGCCGCATCCACCACATACTGATAGTGCCACTTGCTACCGCCCTTCAGATACCGCCGCTTATATGCAACAGCAAACAGCGGTTCAATGCCTGTAGTTGTAGCGGCCAAGATTCCGATAGAACCAGTTGGTGCAATGGCGCGAACCTTGACCGGTCTGCTTATGCCCAACTCATCTGCTGATTTCTTTGACACATGGTCAGACACAGACTTGTAGACATGCAACCAGCGGTGCATCTCTTCTGTAACTTCATACCGCTGTCCGCGCTGTAACAACCACTCATGCATACCCATGAGACCTAGACCAAGACGGCGGTTCTTTTCACGGACCTTATATACTTCATCATATGGAAGCTGTGCTTTGAGTGTGCCACAAATCAAGAACTTGGTAGATAATTCTACACACTGACGGAACTCAGCAATGTCTTCTATTCTAGACATGTTTAATGAACCAAGATTACAGACATCACTATCATCTTCAGATGTGACTTCTGTACATGCGTTACGCAATGTCTCTCTTTCATTCTCAAAGAAATTAAAACTAAACCCCGGCTCCGCTGATGATAGAGCCTGACGTGTGTTGTCATAGAACAACTCTGGCAACTTCCCAGTTCGCCAATAATCTTCTAAGAACTTAGTGTCCCAGTTGACAGAGATATTGGTCATGTCTAATGGGGCCGCATAATTAAAGTCAGCTTCTTTCAAATCAGCTACGGTCTTGTCTGTGCCAGCGACCGGCATAGACTTCCAATCTTTAGCACGTAAGAACGCTTCAACGTCTGAGTGTTGCCAGTTCAGAGATGCATAAATAGCTGAACGTCTGCTACCGCCCTGCATGACACGCCGACCAATCTCATTAATAGCTGTCATCAAATCAATCGGGCCTGATGCTACACCGCCAGTCCGCTTGAGTGGTGCGCCCTTGCCACGCAGTATAGAATAGTCCACACCAATGCCACCGCCAGACATCAGACATGACATGGCTCTCTGAGACAAAGCGGCCCATTCTTCACGGGTGTCCTCTTGTGCGCGAAGTAAATAACAGTTGTTAAAAAACTTTGCGGGGCGGCCAGCATAATACAGATAGCGACCACCGGGGATAAAACGCATAGTCGCAATCATCCATTTCAATTGGTCCACTTCGGACTGTGGTAGCACACTGCCGCAGACATCATCGACCAGCGTGTTCGCCAGTTCTTCCCATGTCTCTGCGCCCTCATGGCTGTACTTGTGGTGGAAAATACTTTCTGCAAATTCATTGCGGAATACGGAAGTGTTTTGTTTATACATCGCGGACATAAATAAATACCTTACTTTGCCTCGCCCCAAGTCTTGCCAATGTCACCTTCGACAAGCCCACGTTGAGGTATATTTTCAAACAAAGACGTTGCGGCCCATCGCATTGTCTCAAGCATCAATGCCAATGTTTCTTCAGCGTGTTCATCAGGAACTTCAGCAATCAGTTCATCGTGAACAACGTGAACCAGATAGGCTGGAATATCCCCCCAGATTTTGGGGAACTTACTAAGAGCCAACAGCATTATCTCTGCCGCACCCCCTTGACACGGCGTATTAATGGACTTGGTAAAAAGCTGAGTAGATTTGAACGGAGCGTATACCCGTCCCTGCGGTGTCCATAAGAACCCGCTCCTATCAGCCCTTTCCCGTGTCTTTCGTATCCAATCCCTGAGACCTGTATAGAGGTCCAACACTTCGTGCTGAATTCTACCGGCCTCATGAACCGTAGTTGGATGCCCGTTGGTAGTCAGCACTTGTGCTAAACCCCTTGGCCCCTGACCGAATAGAAGACCAAAGATGCAAGCCTTTGCGGCCTGACGCATCCACTTTCCCTCACCAGCTTTGAAGTAATCGTCACCGGTCTCGTTTGGATAGTCACCTTTAAAACAGTGACGGGCAGTTAGAGTGTGAATATCCAAACCGTCTTCTATCGCTTCCAGCAAAACCTTGTCTTTTGACAGAGCCGCTGGGACGCGAACTTCGATTTGACCATAGTCACACACAACGAGACTATGGTCAACTTTGGATTTAAAAAGATGTCGGAATTCTGGTGTTGCATTGATTGTTTGCAACGCTGGTTCGGTTACGCTGAAGCGTCCTGTTTCCGTGCCACCGATGCGGAAGTTTGCGTGTATACGCTGAGATACAGGGTTAACAAATCGTGTAAACTTCTCGCCCAATGTGCTGTTGTTTTTCTTTGCATCAGCCCATTCCGCGAGGGCCATCAACGGTGGTCTGAACTCTTCCACAAGTTGAGTAATGTTTTCGAGAACCTCAACCTTGCCAACCTTTAACTGACCTGTGTCTGTCTTCGGCCAGTTGTCTGTAGTATATGGCTCACGTAACATCAGGTGATACCGCAACCAATTCGCAACTTGGGTTGTGCTGGCTGGGTTCTCAACGATGGGTGCGCCGTCCGCGCCACAAGAACTGAACAACTCAAGAGACTTCTGTCTACCTTCTGTGTCTCTGTCTGCCATGTCTACACACAGCTTGTCATGAGCCGTGCTGTCAAACCCGATGCCGTTGGTCATAACCTCATTCACCGCTCGGATACTGGAGCGCATAAGATTATAGACCCATTCACATTCTTCATATGGAGTGCGCTTGCTGTCCTTGACCAGAGCAAGCTGGGCCTCATGCAACAGCCAAGTGGCTACCACGTCACCCGCCGCATACCGGACTTGCTCTGTGTCTAAGTCTGGTTTAGACCAATCGGATGCCTGTTGTTCTTTGCTGGGTTCTTTGTCCAGCACAACGCGACATCTTTCGGCCAGCGTCTTCCGCTCTGTTGTCAAAGACACAAGAGCCTGTGCCTGTAACAATGTACAATGTGGATGTCGCGATGGTAGGATGCCATGCTGGGAAAGCATCTTCACATCAAACTGTGCGTTGTGGGCCAGCCACACAACCTTGTCCAAGTTGAGGAGACGTTTACCTATCTCATCAAACTTACCCAGCGACACAGCCCAGCGGTCTATTACATGCACCGCACCCATGCCGTCATATATCTGGAGCAGTCGAACTTGACCTGTTCCTACATTCAGCCCTGCCCGTTTGACATGTCTGGCTATGTCATTCAGTATGCTACGTGCATCGTCCATCTTATCTTTGACGGACTGTCGGTCTGCCTTTTGCTGGTCAGTCAGCTTGGCAATGACAGGAAACTTCTCAAACTCCTCGCGGATTGTGTTGTAGTTGTCCTGTTCAGAGCGGTATTTTTCTAACAAAGACATGACAGCCGCTGTCTCAACATCGACAGACAAAAGTAGCGGGTCCATATGTGTATGGAACTTTAACTTCTGGTCAAACTCTTCAAGCATGATGTCTACGTCAGCATCAGTAGTGATGAAGTTGAGTTCAACACCATGCATGAAGTCATGATATTTTGGGGTGGCGGCTGTTACACCGCCCCCTAACACGTCCTGTAAGTCTGTCATAACTATTCCAACGGGATATCTTTAGTTGCAGACGAACCTTCTGTAGACACTGTCTCTGTCTGGACAGTCGGCTGTTCGTCTGGTGTCATCCATCTACAAATTTCCATTGCTGGAATTTGCACCTTGCCATACTGCTTATGTTTGTAATGGTCAGAAGAAAACTTCACAACTGGAACTTCATCCCGATGTGCGCCACTGCGAACCTCTTTGACCCACTGCTTAATCATCTCACCTGTGGCACGTTGCGCCCCATTAGATGTACCAGTGAACTGAGCATATATGTTGGCTTCCACACCCATAGTTGGAAGGATGTTCATTTGGAAGCGAACCTGTTTACCCCAGCCATCATTACCCTGAGTATAGGGTCCGTGGTCTGGCAACATATCCTGTGATGCCAGTTCTTCACCAAGGCCATACCAGATTTCATCTACGAGTTGGCCGTCCTTCCAACACACCCAGCCAAACTGGATATTAGGTAGGTCCGGCACAGCCTCAAAACTGTTCTCAGGGAACGTGTCTTCCTCACGCCCGATGACCCACTCACCTTTTTTAAACTTAATATACTGCATACCACCGCTGGTTAAATCAGCGGATGCTGTCTCAAGAGAGTTGGCAAGGGCATCAATGTTCGCGACATCGAACTTCGGGGTTATTGCTGTTTGTGACATATCTTTGTTCCTTTTACTATTATGTCTGTTTTTAGATTAGGTGCGTAAAGTAACAGAGAGACGAGGTGAATATTCACCATCAGTTTGAAAGTCGCTAGGTTTTAGCCCCGCTTTTTCAAACTTCTCTTTGTCGTAACGCGGTGGTGATTTCTGTGCGTACACAGAAACCGAACCCCAGTCAGCTTTCACCTTCTTGGTGTCTGCCTCTTGGAGAACCTCTTTGATTTCCTGTTCCACTTCACGTACCTCTTGCTCTTTGTCCTTCTTCACAGACACAAGAGCGTGACGTTTCACAGCTAAATCGAACAAGCGTTGTTCAATAGCCTGTTCATAATTTGATTTTTCTTGAGTAGGCAGTGAGGCAACAATGTCACCGTTACATTGTCTGCGCCAAGCACAGTACTGACACTCGTCACCGCCCATCAGCTTGCCTTCTGGCATAGGTAGTTTGGATGGCTCATACCAGTTGAACACTTCAAGGCTTCTAGCACGTAGACCGTCCGCTACCTTCTGGTCAAAAGGTATGATGAAAGTCTTTATCTGAGACAGAAAGCTGGCATTAACATATGTGATGACAGCGTGTGTCGGCTCGTACTCTGTCAGACGGCGAACTAAATCCATGCCTTGCTGACATTGTAGTACGTGTACGTGTTTAGGTTCTTTCAAGAAATCATACGGGCGCGGGTCAATAGATTTGATTTCATTGTAAACACAGTTGGTCAGTACATCCGTGCCATCTACGTTGAGAGGGAACAAATCCTTAGATACAAACAATCCATCCGGTGTTGCAGACTGATAAGCTGTCTTGTCTACCAGTGTCTTCTGACCTTCATCAGTAGCCCAGAGTAACTCAATGTCATCCGGCAGACTGTGTTGCAGATTTTCTACCACCCATTCTTCAAGGACGTTTCCACGTTCAGCCGCACCAAGGTCCTGAACATAGCCGGTGTCTGGGTCAACACCATGCTTGTCATAAACAAGTTTACGCTGACACTGACCCACTTCAGATGCACCAACTGTCATGGACCGGTTGTGGCCACCCCAAGTTTTGCTCTCTGATTTGCGGTTCATATTCGCCAGTATCATGACCTTGGTGTCTAGCTTAAACATCTTCATCATCTTCCTTATCTATAAGGTGTGAGTAATCACAAATCGGGTTTGGTTTGGCTGGCGCAAAATACATGGCAAATTTACCGGCATCTGTAGGCGGGTGTAATCTCTCGCATGTATCACAGAGCCTTTGTATTGCGGCATGTTGTGCGGTAAAGTGTTCCCCTATACTCTCAGGTGCCTCACCACATATAGGACAAAGCATTGTCAATTCATTGTCGAGTTCAATCTCACCGTTTGTTTTGACAAGGTGATACTCGATGCGATTGCAGTATCTTAAATCTGGCATTGCCCTAACCATTATTTAACTCCTGTGTCTTGACAAAACCCACCGCGAAATGCATCACCTTTCTGCCCCACCATATGCGGTAGTATCTGCCTTTCGCGAAGCCATATATTTTGAAATTGTCGTGACGCTTGTATGTCTTCCAGAGAATAAAGGTATGACGAAATGCCTTAACAGAACCTTCGCCAAGTTCTTTCCAAGGACGTGGCCAGTCATCAGGAATATTTAACTTACCGTTCGCCAGCTTTTTCATTTGCTTTTTTGTCATAAACATTTTTGTCTCCCTTAGTTAAAAGGTTTTCCTTGTCTTTAGCGTACTCAACCAATCACTTGGCGGGGGGACGCTGTTGATGCGGGTACTGGTGCAAAACGAAATCAAAATCACCACCGCACAGACAAAGCATTTGAGTTGGACCAAGACCTTTGCTGGCACTAATTTCGGAGTACCCCCCTGTATCAGGCATTACCTTCCGTATAAGAATTAAATTCAATAAAATCTCCAGAGCGCAGTTTCTCGAACCGGTTTGCCGGTACGGTCCGCGCATCAAAAGAAAGAGACATTGGTTTACCACTGACCATGCTCTCGCCGCTCAGAGTGACAAACATCTCACCATCAGGGCCGTGTTTAATGTCCGTGTTACGATAGATAAAACCAATATTATCAATCTCCATCTTGTGGACAGAACAGCTTTGTTCAACTTCTACTTTTTCCATTTCATATTTCCTTCATCATTTCATCGAAGACGTTGAGGTCTTTACTGAAGTCGCCATCTACTACCTTGTTCATCATGTCCATCTTGCTAGACAGCAACCGGTACAGGACACGGTCATATGTGCCTGACGCTATGACATAATGAATGGTGCAAGGTGTCTTCTGGCCTGACCTGTGTATGCGGTCTTCAGCCTGTAGCATTTCACCGACACTGAATGTTGCTTCAACAATCAGCATCTGGTTTGCGACTTGTAGATTGAGACCGGTGCCACCGGACCCAACCGTGGTAACCAAGACACGGGCTGGATACTTTGCCTTTGTCTCTTGGAACTTGCTAATAGCTTTGTTGCGTTCTTCAGAGGATGTCTCACCGGTGAACCCAACAGCTATGGGTTTGTGTTCTGATTTAGCTTTTCCACGCCTGTTCACTTCAGCAATCAATGTCTTTGCAAGGTGGACGTGGTGGCAAAAGACAACCAGCTTTTCATCTGTGCTATCCAAAAAGTCTACAATCCAATCGACAGACTGTGTCAGTTTAGACTGGCCGATGAACTGGCGTAGCTGGGAGAAGTGTGCCTCACCCATCTGTATAGCTTCGCGGATGTCATAGTAGTCCTGTGTCCACCCCTTGTGCTGAAAGAAGTCCAGCGGAATGACAGACCTTGTCTTGCTAGGTAGGTCCAAGCATTCGTCTTTACGTACCCGATGCATGACGTTCTGCAACTCAGCATGTAGTGCCGGTGCGTTGGTCAGACCGTCACACACGTAACCGAACTTACCCTCATGCCCATTGCAGTAACGGCGAGTAAACTTATACCAATCAAAAAATTTATCTGGGGCAGTCAAGTTAAGGACAGGAAACAAATCTACCGGACGATTAATAATCGGTGTGCCACTGAGACCTAGAAAGTAAGGGACCTTCTTAGCCAGTTTAACAACCGCTTTAGTGCGCTGTGCCTTGGGCGATTTGATGTAATGGCATTCGTCACAGATAACAATCTCTGGTCGAATTCCATATCGGTCAATGTGCGCGGTGGCCTTCTGAGCCATCGCATAGGATACAAGCACAACGGTCTGCTTGTCTTCTTGGGGCCAGTTCTTTCCGTCATAATCAACCACCTCATGGCTAGATAGTAAACGATTTAACTCTGTCTTCCACTGTGCTTTAAGGCCAGCGGGAATAAATATAATTATGTTTAAAAGTCCAAGGGCGCGGCTGGCAAGAATGGCAGAGATAGTTTTGCCTGTACCCATCTCATGCCCAAAGATACCGCGCCCTTGGTTGTCCAGCCAAAAGTGGACAGCGTCAAGCTGATGTTTATATGGAGTTACACCCAGAGATGACAGACTGTTTTCCCATCCAACACATATGCGAGAATGAAAATCATCTGTCTGGGTCTTTAAAACATCAGCGAGAGAACGGGCATGTAGACTAACCTGTTGGTTAAACTTTACTGAATATCCTTGGCCCTCAAGCGTAGGCTTTACGTCATTGGCAATGATGTCGTAAACGCTCATCCCAACTTCAGCTTCCATCCGTCCTATATTTACAACCCAGCTACGTTGGGCTGGCTTATAAGCACACTGTGGAATACGGCCAAGTATATCGGCCAATGCTGGTATGGGATTGGTGGGGCGTAGAACCAATTGGAGGTTTGGTTCCAAGGATACCTGTAAGGTCTGTGTCATTTGTCCGTCTGTTCATTTGTCTGTTTTGTCTGGTAACATTACAATGGGGGTTTGTGTCGGAAGTGTCAACACTATAATCTAAAAAAGATGGGCAAGATGCCAAAACACCTTGCCCACTTAGACAGACTGACAGGACGGGGGTAAGGGAGGAAGCCCCCTAAACCACTATATAAAGTGGTCTACTTCAGATTATAACACAGGTTGTTGAAACTTACTATGGAATGTTGACAACGTAATTTTGTTTTATCATATTCTCACAAGACACAGACTTGATAAGACAGTATAATAGGAAGCAACATGACAGAGGACAGACACACAATTACAGAATTTTTATCTACCCTACACCAGAACAAAACGTGCGGGGTACTGAGTTTTGAAGCACTGGGAGACAAGCGGGTTATGTATCGCGCCAATGGACGCAGTGCAGACAGCCTGTTTGAATGGATAGAAGAACAGACCCGTGCAAAGCGCGGAATATACATGAGGCAAGCACGGCTGGACCCAGAGAGTACAACCTGTCGAAAGACTGATGTGATGGAACTTACTCACATCTGGGTGGACATTGACGGCGCGGACGTAGACCGGCTGGATTATATAGTCAACGATTACAAGCCTACATATATAGTGCATAGCGGTGGGGGCTTGCACGTTTATTGGCGATTGAAAGAACCAGTGCGTGATGCCGTACAGTTTCAGAAAGCTGAGATTGTGATGAAGCAGTTGTCACAAGTATTGCTTGGGGACCCCGCGCCTACCCACATCGCCAGTCTGCTTCGCCTACCCTACACAATTAACTGGAAGTATGACCCGCCTGTCCAGTCAAGGGTAGCACACGTAGAACCGTGGCAAGAATATTCACTGTATGAATTAGAAGATATGGCCCTTGCAAATCAGGACCCCTATGAAAAGGTGGTTGGTTTTCTGACCAGCAATGTAAGAATGGGCATGACCAGTCAGGACTGGGAACGTGTCATCAACAACCTCTCGGTGTCGGGTTCAGCTAATGAATATGGCGGCAGAAACAATTGTGTTGTGAAGCTGGCCGGTTACTGGTCACGCAATGATATTAATCCAAAGACACAAATCAGAACACTCATGGACTACGGTTG
>Ga0160423_10002436_pt1 | contig 15540 bp, 16 predicted proteins | sample CRUFie14St8metaG_FD_108191 | JGI IMG/M metagenome (GOLD analysis project Ga0160423, IMG submission 108191) | Marine microbial communities from the Costa Rica Dome - CRUD Field 142mm St8 metaG | ecosystem: Environmental > Aquatic > Marine > Oceanic > Photic zone | place: Costa Rica: the Eastern... | reverse complement strand
TCCAGAGCCCACAGGAACCCACAAAAAGCAACCAGCACGAACAAAACCAGCGAAAAATCAATATTCATCTGCGTAAACTCAGCTCTCCACCTTCAATACCGCCAGAAATGCCTCCTGTGGCACCTCGACATTCCCCACCTGCTTCATTCGTTTTTTTCCTGCTTTCTGCTTTTCTAGCAATTTTTTCTTGCGCGACACGTCTCCACCATAGCATTTCGCAGTGACGTTTTTACGCAGTGCCTTGACCGTTGAACGGGCGATAATCTGTCCGCCGATCGCAGCTTGTATCGCGACATCATAGAGCTGCCGCGGAATCAATTCTTTCATCTTTTCCACGAGCAGACGGCCCTTTGACTGAGCATGATCGCGGAAGACAATCAATGCAAGGGCGTCAACCCTCGAGCCGTTAATCAGCACGTCCAGCCTCACGAGGTTGGAGCGCTCGAACCGATCGAACTGATAATCCAGAGAGGCGTAGCCCCTGCTCACGGATTTGAGACGGTCGAAGAAATCCATAACTACTTCATTCATCGGTAACTCATAGCTCAGTGACACCTGTTTGCCGATAAACTGCATGTCCTTTTGCACACCACGCTTTTCAACACACAGATTAATCACATTACCAAGGTATTCCTGAGGCACGAGAATGCTTGCCAGCACGATTGGCTCACGCATTTGCTTGATGTTGTTAACCGCTGGCAGGCTGGAAGGGCTATCCACCATAACAAGCTCACCATTTTCCAGCTCAATCTCATACACAACAGTGGGCGCGGTGGTAATCAGCGACAGATCATATTCCCGCTCGAGCCGCTCCTGAATGATCTCCATATGAAGCATACCGAGGAAGCCGCAGCGAAAACCGAAACCGAGCGCATCAGAATTTTCCGGCTCATACTGCAGTGAGGCATCATTCAGCGTCAGCTTTTCCAGAGCGTCCCGAAAATTTTCAAAGTCGTCTGAAGAAACCGGATAAAGCCCCGCAAAAACCTGTGGCTGAATCTGACGGAAGCCAGCGAGCGCTGCGACCCCCTGTGTTTTCGCCAGCGTCAGGGTATCCCCGACCGAAGCGCCATGAATATCTTTAATCCCGGCTTCAACAAATCCGACCTCACCCGCTGCCAATATGCCAGTCTGGGTTCTCTTCGGAGTAAATACACCGACATTGTCCACCACATGCGCTTTGCCGATTGACTTTGCGACAATTTTATCGCCTTTTCGAAGAGTTCCCTGCACAACCCTGACAAGAGACACGACACCGAGATAGTTATCGAACCATGAATCGATGATCAGCGCTCGCAGATCCCCCTCTTTATTCCCCGTCGGGGCAGGCACATTGTGTACTATCTGTTCCAGTATATCCTGAACACCCAAACCAGTTTTTGCACTGGCACAAACCGCTTCAGTAGCATCTAGACCAATAATTTCCTCTATTTCCACGCGAACCCGATCAGGCTCAGCCTGCGGCAAATCCATTTTGTTAAGTACGGGCAGCACTTCCAAACCCTGTTCAATAGCGGTGTAACAGGTCGCCACAGATTGCGCTTCAACGCCCTGCCCCGCATCAACCACCAGCAAGGCTCCCTCACAGGCGGCCAGAGACCGAGACACCTCATAGGTGAAGTCGACGTGGCCCGGTGTATCAATGAAGTTAAGCTGATAGCGCTTACCGTCCTGAGCGTCGTAGTGCAAAGTGACGCTCTGCGCCTTGATGGTGATTCCCCGTTCACGCTCTATGTCAAGCGTATCAAGTATTTGGGTATCCATCTCGCGCTCTTCCAGACCGCCACAGTATTGTATGAACCGGTCCGCCAGCGTCGACTTACCATGATCTATATGGGCAATAATGGAGAAATTACGAATATGACTGAGATCAGACACGATGCGGTCGGCGCTGGCGGTTTAATGCTGCGCGTAATCTGGGAAATTGGCGGCAAGTCTACCTGAAACGCTGACTCAGTGGCAGAAAAAATGGCAAATCAGGGCGAGAGTTCGAGTACCAGGGTCGTTGCCTGCTCTTCGCGTACAATCCGGATCGGAACGAACCCGGACTCTGGCAAATTTCTAACCACTTCACCGAATTGGTCTGAGGAAGTCACGGACTGTCGGTCTAATGCCACGATGACATCCCCCGCCAGCAGGCCAGCTTGACGACCGGGCCCATCGTCGAGCTCAGCAATCCGCACGCCTTCCAGGCCGGAGAGCTGTCTGGCTTCCTCTCCCAATTCAGCAACTCGAAAACCTAACGGATTTCCACGCTCAATGCGGGCAGCGGGCGTTTCCACCACCGCCACATTGGTCGGAGAACTGCCGAGGACCACAGTCTGCTCGATCAGCTCGCCATTACGGTAGAGCTTGACCGCGGCTTCTGTGCCGGGACGGTATTGCCCTACGTAAAATGGCAGATCCGTGTAGTATTCGATAGCGTGGCCACTAAATTCGAGAATAATATCTTCATTCTGTATGCCACCTCGGGCGGCTGGGCTTTGCGGCTGCACTTCGTCAACAAACGCACCGCGCGGGCGTTCCATGCCGAATATTTCTGCGAGCGCAAAATCCACCTCGCGCATGCGGACCCCGAGAAGCCCCCGCTCAACGACTCCTGACTCGCGCAACTGCTCGATTACGTTCATGGCAACGTTACTGGGGATTGAAAAAGAAATGCCGTTCGAGCCCCCGGTACTGCTCAGAATTTGCGAATTGATCCCAATGACATCTCCTTCAAGGTTGAATAAGGGTCCGCCGGAGTTACCCTGGTTTATAGCAACGTCGGTCTGAATGAATGCCATGTAATTATAAGAGGAGCGACCGGGGACTGAACGGCCTTTGGCACTAACAATCCCGGCGGCTGCCGAGAACTCAAGACCAAACGGCGACCCAATGGCTAGGACCCACTCGCCGACCCGAAGCTCATCCGAATCTCCAAAACCGACATAGGGAAGATCCTCTGCGTCGACTTTCAATAACGCAAGGTCAGAAGGCTCATCCAGACCGACGATCTCTGCACTGAAAACGCGCCGATCATTCAAAGTAACCTGAATTTCATCCGCACCAACCACAACGTGATTGTTGGTGATCACATAACCGTCCCCGGAAATCAGGAAGCCGGATCCCACCGCTGCCCTCCGTCGCTGTTCAGGCAGGCCTTCGATGTCCAGATCGGGCTCCTGATCGGGATTGATACGTCGCAACAACTCTTCCAGCTCCGAATCCGCAACTGGCGAGCGGGCAGCCATCCGGCGGATCGTCGAAATCTCCACGATAGAGGAAGCATTGCGTTCGACCAGATCAGCAAAATTGGGCAGTTCAGCAGCTGCAAGGTGCTTGCCCGGACCAAACTGTAGCGCGAACGCCAGAGTGAATGCTGCCAGCGTGAAAGCTAAACGGGTGATGTGCGATTTCAAAGGTGTGGTGTGGAGTTTAGCGACCATACTATTCCTTACGCTGCGAGCAGGCGTTTTCGATCAGAGGGCGAACGGCAGGCGCGGGGCCTGCCCCCTAAAATAGGAGCGGACTCTAGCATAACTTACAAAGATACGCAGCGACGCCGCTACTGACTTAAGTTTGGCTGCGCAACTAGGATCCGTGCCAATCGGACGCGCTGGGCAGGCAGATCAAGGTTTGTCGGCTTCCAGTTGATTGACCAAGCGGTAAAGGGGAGAGCTCTGGATATGTTCGCTGCGCACCGCCTCGTCAGAATCGAAGCTCATGCTTTCGATGTAATCTCTCAGTCGCCGCTGCGCCTCTGGATCGACGGGCGCCGGTGAAACCGCAAGCTCACCGCCTGCGAGGAATACTTGAACGGGCATTTCGGCATCAGACTGCCGGGTAGCATCTCTAGCAGACACAGCGGCAGCAGGCAATTCTGGTCCATTCTGCTTGGGTTGCAACGTGACAACAGCCGCCACCGCAACAGTGGCCGCAATGGCGAATTTGACCAGTGGTTGGGGCAGCCTGCTTCCGGTCACGCTCGCTGCCTGCGGGACGGTCTCAGCATCGATCGCCGCCGCTACTCTTCCGGGGAAGCCGGACGACAGAGGCCTTCCGCGACCGTGAATCAGATCTCGTGCGAGGTGGTATCGCTCCCACTTCTCCGCCAGCGCAGGGTCGCCAGCGGATTCCTGAATCAACCGACGCAAGCCCAGATCACCAGCCTCACCATCCATCATTGCAGAGAGAGACTCGCCTGAGCGCTCAAAACTTGTGGCGACCGTCGGCTGTGCCGGTTGTTCAGTTCGTGCCATTTTTTCAAACGTTGCTTTTGTCATAGCTTGTTGTCCGTCTGCACCGGCTGACCGGCGTCTCGAATTCGCTTATTCTCGGTGCCGGCACCCGCTGTAAAGGGAGACATCAACCTGTTCTCGGCTGTTGCGCCAGCCCAACAATGCGTTCAACCCCGTCCCGAATCGGACACATTCCGACCGAGTAAAACTTATAGTGTCATCTTTGCAAAGGTTGAGACAGCAACTTGGCCGGAAAGTTCTCAATTTTTCGGCATTTTATCTGCCCACCTCTGCGTAAAGGGTTTTACAGCAGCTCCTTGATTTTGCGGTCAATCGCTTCCCGCGCGCGGAAAATGCGCGAGCGCACGGTGCCGACCGCGCAATCCATGACTTCAGCAATGTCTTCATAGCTCAAACCGGAAAACTCCCGCAAGGTAAAGGCTGTCTGCAATTCCCCAGGCAATGAATCCACGGCCGCCTCAATAGCTGCCTTTAGCTCGCTGGTTGAGAGACTTCCTTCCGGGCTCTCAATCTCATGAAGCACACTACCTGTTTCCGTAGGCTCCACTTCGTCAATCTCCAGATCGTGGGCAGGCGGCCTGCGACTGCGGGCAACCAGATGGTTTTTGGCGGTGTTCACCGCGATCCGGTAGAGCCAAGTGTAAAATGCACTTTCACCCCGGAATAGCGACAGTGCACGGTACGCCTTGATAAAGGCTTCCTGAGCCACGTCTTCCACTTCCTGGGGATCCTGCACAAATCGCGCGATCAAGGCAGCAACACGATGCTGATAGCGCATCACCAGCAGGTTGAAGGCATTTTTGTTGCCTGCCATCGCTTGATCAACCAACTGCTGATCGGTGGTTTCTTCCACTCCAGACATGCCTGCTTTCCAGCCGAGCTTTACAGCCCGGGTCCCTGCAACACTGGCGCATCGGGCCTTTGTGACAGCGGTTCCGTCGCGCCCGCACCACGCAACGATAACGGCAAAGCCAGCGTGCAAAATTCAATAAAAAGGATAAAATTGACGCCATTCTATCGGAACGCTCGGTATTCCGCTTCTTGAGAATGAATCAGGCCACTACTGCGCCTGAATGTTGGGACCCGACCTACCCTAAGGCTCCGAATCACGCTTCAACGCAAGTTGTTACCAGTACTTTTGCAATAGTTTACATTATATTAATGAATGAAATTGGAGACATAGAAACTTTGGACACTGATATTGTAATAGTCGGGAGCGGTGCAGCAGGCCTGACTCTGGCACTTCGAACCGCCGACTTCGCGCGGGTCACAGTGCTCAGCAAGGGCGATCTGCAGGAAGGCGCGACATATTATGCGCAAGGAGGCATCGCCGCGGTTCTTGATGACAGCGACAGTATTAATTCTCATGTTGCAGACACCCTGCATGCAGGAGTCGGACTTTGTCACCATGACGTGGTGGAGCATGTGGTTGAGCGCGGCGCCTCCGCGGCCAGCTGGCTCGTGGCGCAAGGCGTCCCTTTTACTACCAAAACGGCAGCAGAAGTCACAGGCAATGACGCAGCGCCATCGAGCAAGGCGGAGCTCTCTTCTCTTCACCTAACTCAGGAAGGAGGACACAGCCACCGACGCATCATCCACGCGACAGATGCGACGGGTAAGGCCGTATTTCAGACCCTGCAGCAGAGAGCCAGAGAGCACGCCAACATCACACTTTTGGAAGGCTGCACTGCCGTCGACTTGGTGACGAAACCGAGCGCATGCGGAACCGGGCGAACCTGTGTCGGAGTTTACGTGCTTGTTCAGGCAAGCGGCCGCGTAGAAGTGATTCGGTCGCGCTTTGTCGCTTTGGCCACTGGCGGCGCCAGTAAAGCCTATCTCTATACCAGTAACCCTGACGGGGCGAGCGGCGACGGCATCGCTATGGCTTGGCGTGCAGGCTGTCGAGTTGCGAATCTCGAGTTCAATCAATTTCATCCCACCTGCCTGTATCACCCGCATGCGAAATCGTTTCTGATTACTGAGGCACTGCGTGGAGAAGGCGCTTTCTTAGAACTGCCCGACGGCACGCGCTTCATGCCAGATTTTGACGAATTGGCTGAACTGGCTCCGCGAGACATTGTGGCCCGCGCCATCGATCATGAAATGAAGCGTCTGGGCTGCGACTGCGTGTATCTCAACATCACGCACAAGCCATCGGAGTTCATCAAAGCGCACTTCCCCAATATTTACGAGCGATGTCTGAGCTTCGGTATCGACATCACCCGTGACCGGATTCCGGTGGTACCGGCAGCCCATTACACCTGTGGCGGTGTGATGGTAAACACGCAGGGCGAAACGGACGTCAGAAACCTCTACGCGATCGGGGAGACCAGTTTCAGCGGTCTGCACGGTGCCAACCGGATGGCGAGCAACTCCCTGCTCGAATGCTTTGTGATTGCATTCGGCGCGGCCGACAGTATCAGATCACGCTTTGAGCAGACTGCACTGGTGGATCACATCACCCAATGGGACGAAAGCCGGTTAACCGATTCGGACGATGAAATTCTGGTATCCCATGACTGGGATGAAATACGCCGCTTCATGTGGGACTTTGTCGGCATCGTGCGAACAAGCAAGCGGCTGCAGAGAGCCCGCAGTCGCATCAGCGTCATTCGAGAGGAAGTTCGGGACTACTACATCAAGCACAGGGTGACCAATGACAATCTTGAGCTTCGCAACTTGGCGCTGGTCGCAGAACTGATCATCAATAGTGCTTTGCAGAGACAAGAGAGTCGCGGCTTACACTTCACGCTTGATTTTCCTAACACTTTGGCTAACGCCAAAGACACGATACTCTCGCCTGAAACCCATAAACCTTCCGGAACCACCTGATCCGCAAATCGCAGAAATCACCGCAACCGGCTGCTGGATCGGCTCGGCGACAGCATTACCACACCGGGGACAGCACACAGCACAACGAGCGCTACTCTCGAAGGCAAAATATCCAAAACAGACATAATTCAGCGCCGAATGCTGAGGTAACGCTTCAGTCTAAACCTGAGCAGCCTTGTGGGCGAGTATTTGCACGATCAGCGGCTTAAATTTGGGTTGAGGGGGCTCCGCTCTGTCGAGAAACCAGTTCCACAGGTCTTGATCCTCTTCTTGAAGCAACTCTTCATAAAGCTGTTGCTGATCAAGAGCCAGTGTTTCAAAGACCTCCTGCGCAAATGGAACCAGCAGCAAATCCAGCTCCAGCATGCCGCGACGGCTGTGCCAAAAAATTTTTTGCTTGTTCAATTCAGTCATATAATCACGTACGCAGGGCGCAACCAGTAGCCAAGCACAGGCGGCGCATTATGCGACAGTACCGCATTACGTTCTAGCAGACTCGACCGCCGAATACTGACCACGAGAGAAATCCGGAGAATCAAAATGCAAGTGTGTCAATTGAGACAGTATGAATACGTCCTGATCGCCGGACCCGATTCGATCCCTTTTCTGCAGGGCCAGGTCACCTGTGACATGACACAACTGACAGATGAACAGTGCCTAGCCGGTGCGCTATGTAATCTGAAGGGGCGCGTCATCGGAGACTTCCTGTGCGTGCATACTGCGGAAGGCTGTCTTCTGCAGATTTCCGAGGGAAATGGGCAGAAAATCGCCGAGACACTTTCCAAATACGCGGTGTTTTCCCAAGTGGAGGTTGTAATCCATACTGGGCCCTACCAGACCTATGGCATCGTTGCCGACGAATGCCCCGCACTGCACGAACTGCTGCCAGCCCCTCCCTCCCTTGCCTTTCAGACGGCGACTTCCAATACTGCCACCATAATCAAACTGGCGGGCACCCCGGGCAGGTTTCAACTGTGGGTCTGGGACCCTGTAAACGCCGACCTCGTAGCTAAAAGTCTTCGGGGGCTGACTGACCAGCAGACTCTGACAGATTCCCGGCACTACGATTACGCAGAGACACTTGCCGGCCAGGCGCACGTCAGCGGGCCGCATAGCGAAGCTTTCACGCCACAGCTGCTGAACTACGATCTCTCTGGCGTCGTTAACTTTAAAAAGGGGTGCTATACCGGGCAGGAGGTAGTCGCCCGGATGCATTACAGAGCTGAAGCGAAAAAGCGCATGTTCCTACTTGTGGCTGACGGCTCGTCAGACGCATTTAATGACGGAGCCGATATAGCGCTCGTACAGCAGGATCAGCTGATTAAAGCTCAGGTCGTGCACCGGTCATGCGGCCCTGATTATTCGGTCGCCATGTTGGTCGTACTGCCCACAGTCTTCGGGAATAGCGGAAAACGCTTGCTGCTGGAGCAGGATCCCAAAATGGAATTGGCCGTCAGAGCACTTAGCTACACTTAATAGGCTGCTGTCAACCTTGCCACGCCCCAGCGATCCATAGGCAGGTATGACGGAATAGCGTTCAAGACGCTATTGAGATACGTAGCATCGCGTTAGCTTCAGGAATCGTTAGCCCTCTGGGCTTTGGGAATATTGTGAGCACAAGCAGTGTCAAAAGCTACGCGAACCTAGTCAATAATGTCGCACGACTTCATGCGGCGACCGTTTTAGTTGCCATCGAAGGTCTGAAGCCCCAATGATGACTAAATGGCCCTACACCATGAACATTAAACCGAACACGCGACGGAAATACGCCAAGAATTTGTATTGGTTGCGCAAAGAAATCGCCAAGCGCAACGAGGCGTCGAGTGACACTGGGGATGTAAAGCGCAGCAACGCGCCAAATCCTGCAATCGAAACTGCATCATGATAGCCAAAAACAAGACCCAACAGAACTTCAGCCCAGCGGAACTGTCCCGCATAATTGAAATGGCCTGGGAAGACCGCACCCCTTTCGAAGCGATCGAGGCTCAGTTCAATCTGTCGGAAACAGATGTTATTCAGCTCATGAGGAAATCACTCAGAGGGGGGGCCTTCCGGCTCTGGCGCCGCCGCGCTTCCGGCCGGGTAACGAAACACCAGAACCTGCGCCCAAAAGGTGTCCTCCGGGCCTACTGTCCAAGTCAATACAAGAACAAAAGCAAATAGCGCACTCAGCCAGAATCAGCACCAACCAGTAGCAAGCTGTGGCCGTTTGCCGGTGTCTTTTGATGGGTCTCTTGTCAACGGATGGCAGAACAAATTTGAACAAATCATGAATAATCTTCAGAGAGACATCCCTATCTATGCTAAATCTGATTATCACAGTATGCCGATATTCGCATGGAAAAATGATGGCGAACGACCACTACCTTTTGCAAGTGACGGATGTATTTCCGGAGGAGGAGAAGGCAGCCATTCCTGCCGGATGAGCTTCGAAATCCCCACGTCAGAATTCGAACACGATCAACTACGTCGTTGAAGCATAGTGGCCCACGAATATTTCCACGCATATCAACTCAACCATACCGATCTTCCGGCGTTCAAGAAGCTAATGAAGATATCAGCTGCAACGCCCGAATCAATTTATGTGCAGGAGCATTATGGCATTGACAATTTCTCTCCGGCCCGAGGGCCCAACCTCTCCGAACGGGTTAAAGAAATACCGCTTCGAACAAGCCTTACATTACTTCCGATAGCGAGGCAGACATTAATTAATCCGGTTCGGTTTTCATGACATCAGTCATAAGTGCTGAGCTGCAAAAGGAAGTTTTTTGCGAGACCGAAGCTTACAATAAAGTATTCCAGAACAATTTTATGGCAAGGCCAACTTTAGAAAAATGGGTAGCTAAATTCTTTGAAGTATTTTCAATTAGTATGGGTTCGTTTTACTCTGCAATAAACACTTACGGACTCTTATGCGACGGTGTCCTTTGAAGCGCCGAATTAACTTTTTCAATTATTGCCAAACTAGCGAACCGTAGTTTGGCTTTAGGATCAAAACGCAGCAGCTCGAAAACAGCAGCGTGAATTGTGATTTAAAGTGCATTGTAAACATGAATAGAAGAGTTGGAGTGATGCCACGAGCGAGATGAACCGCGTGGTCATAACAGTACTGTTCGCGTAGCTAAAACAATCTAACGTCCGCCTCCAGAATCCCTCGAATCAGCCTCATCAAATCCGGAGCATAGCCACCATCTTCCGCTCATGACTGGCTAACGGTCTGTCTTCGGGCATATCTGGTAGTACCCGCATCTGGAAGGAAACATGCCATTTGTTCCAGTCATCTTCAAAGGCTAGTAATTCAAGCGCACGCTTCGGCAGAACACCAGCATCTGGGGCTGGATCAAGCAAAACGAGGAGGGCTGTGTTGCACTCAGGTTATCGCTACTGAGCCGCCCCCTACCCCCGCTCAGAGGTCGCCAGCCTTGCCTGTGCAATGGAGAGGCTTCGAAGCACCGTTTCCCTTATGATTATCGACATTGATGTAGGGCGCGGACACAGCGACACGCTACTTGCTATATAACAAACTGATATACAGACTTTTTTTTATTATACATGAAAGGAAATATTGCAAATTCTTGGAATAATTCATCCAATTTAGCTTTAGTGTAGTATCCTTAGCTGTTTAAACTGCTCGGCCCTCAATTCAGTCTGACAACAGAATACCGGCTGTCTGGTACAGATGATGGATTCGGGACTGGTAGATTCAGCTTAGCGCATATCAAAACTGACACACAATTGGCGGGTTTTGGTACCATCTGCGCTGTCATAAATAGGAACTTTACCAATGAAACCTTCGCTTGCGGCCAGTCTCGTTGCTGAGGGAACATCGTTAAGCGGCGACTTTAGCTTTTTAGAAGAGTTCCTAGTGGCTGGAAGCGTAAATGGCTCAGTCATCTACAGCGGTGACAAACATGGAGTAGTGAAGATTCTTGATGGCGGGATTTTGATCGGCGAGATAAACTCCCCAACAATTGAAATATTTGGCAAGGTTGAGGCCTCTATTACGTCGTCAAAAAATATTATGTTTGGACCGAATGCGCATTTCAAAGGGACAGTGCATTACCGCAACCTTGAAGTCTGCGCTGGAGCGATAATCAATGGGGCTCTCGTTCCGCTCGTCGAAACTGAGAAGGAAACGCCTCAAATTAGCCAAAAGATCAAATGAGCAAACTGACACGCTAGAGTAATCGGACTTGATCACAAACTTTTAAAAATAGGTAACTTAACAAAGGGTAGCAACCATGACCGCAAAAGACTCAGAGTATGAATTCTATGTTGGCGCACAAACACACCTAGAAGGTGCGTCACTAGAAATAGATGGTACGGCCCGGATAGATGGGAAGATCGTTGGTAAGGTTTCTGTAAAGCACCTTATTGTTGGGCCGGATGGAGTTGTCGAGGGAGATATTTCTGGAGAAACAGCAGAAGTTGAAGGCACTGTCGAGGATACCCTTACGCTAACGGGTAAGTTGACTGTGAAGGCATCCGGACGGATTCGAGGAAAGATTCAATATGGCTCGATTGAAACTATGGAGGGAGCGAAACTGATCGGCGACATCTCCACCGATTGGGGCTCTCAACCTACTGTACGTCAAAACGAAAGCCGCTTGTCTGCCCTTGCCTCAGCTGTAGGTCCAAACAAGACTTTTGGCGAAGAGGAAAGCAACTCATAATAAAGAAAAGGAGCGAGTCGTCGACATAATAGGAATGGCATGCCTTTGTATCACGGTTTAACTCTTTACGAATGCTGTATTTCAATTGGAGTCTCCCATCAACGATGCGAACGCATCAGGTTAATCAGAGCCCGAAAACCCGAACTGCAGTCTTCGCAAATTCCAAAGGCGGTGTGGGTAAAAGTACACTTGCGCTCTTGACCTGCCTAGGGCTAGCTACCCGTGACGCACTCGCCAAGATTGAGCTCATCGATATCGATGTCCAGTCGACAAGCAGCGATTCATTGAAGAAGTTTGCAAATGAGCGGTTCTCCGTGGTCAACGACGACCGCATGTTTCTTGCATCAGGTTCGCCTAATAATGGCAACATAGTAAACCATATCGATTCTCTCACTTGTGACAAAGACCAGAATTCTTTTCTGATTTTCGATAGCCCTGCGGGGAACGAGCCTGAAAAATGTAGCTTCTTGCGGAAATGCGATATCGTTTTCATCCCGACATCAGTCAGTGACGCGGATGTGAGTGCGACGACCAAGTATCTTGCGGCCTTAAGACGGTTATTCCGGTGCCAGCCTGAAGCAAGTATTGAAGCACCTGAGCCCGCGGTCATCATACTGCCGAATATGGTTGATGGCAGGGACGAATTTAATGAGTTGAGGAGGATATTCTCTGAACAACCAGTTTATTTCGGAGAACCCCTGTATTTCTCAAAATTGTTCCGGAAGGCATTTAGAGAAGAATTCGAAGACAATAATGTAAAACGCCTACTACAGTCCAATCAGTGGTATGTAGATTGGATTACTAATCTGATTCTCGGCTCGGACGAGCTTCGCAAGTCCCCTGTCGGATTGCACCAACTATAACGGTCGCCGGCGATGCGTATGCCCGTCGGAGCCTCTAAATCCGTTGAACCTAAAATATTGCCAAGCAGATGAAACGATCACAAGTTACTGAATCATCTGCTGCTGAATTTTTGCGGAAAAGGCGGCAGTTTAAATCTGAGTTTAACTTATTGCTTAGAACCACTTTTAATGAATCAACTTTGGCTTCCACTCTTTTGTGCGCGGGAGATAAACTTTGATGACTTTTGTCTCATTTTTTTCTTTTAAAATTTAGCCTGATGAAAACGCGCCGTCCGAGAGCTAAGCCGCAGCATCGAAGAAGCTAGATTCATCAGGAACAAAAAAACGCGAGAATAGCTATCTCTTGGCTTGAGCCGTACTTGTGCATGGATATCGTCTCGCTGACGAAGCTCCCACTGAATTTGGCCATTCGAGATTCGGAAGGTTGCTGTAAGCTGGTGTACCCGGCAGACACTGATGAATCAGTAAAGACGTGCCTTTCAGAGACATTTGGCATATGTCTCAACGGAAACTGGCCACTGCCGGCAATTTTCGTCACTTTTCATACAATTTACCCTCCCACCAGTTTTATACAGGCCCCGCCTTGATCTATAGCGGGCGAGGGCCGTTTCGCCAAACAAATTGGTCATAGTATCTTCCCAAATTTGCTTAAGCTGATTTTGAAAAAAAAGTGAGTTTTATCACGGAACGCACACAAAGTGCGTCATGGCCTGTAATGCCTGTATGAATAGATGGCCTGATTTTCAAGGCTCTTGTGATCCCAGCAGCAATTGGTGGGCTTGTGCTTTAGCGACAGTTGACTCGCGTTAAGTTGCCTAATGAAGATAAACCTAACCCAGCAAAGAAAATGTAGAACAGCGAATAAATGCAAGGCTGTTAAAGTCTTGGCGCCACGGTCAGTACAACTTGTTTAGCCACCAGCGCAAAATCTCCTCTTCAACTCGATACAGCGGGCTATGACCCGGCGCTATCGAGGGATCGTCAGACGTACCGGTGATGATAGTGGCAATTCCGTCTCCGGTTTCAGGGTCAAATAACGCATGACTGAGGATCCCATATGCCTCACCTAGATGGCCAAACACGATATTCGGCCCTCGGTCAAAACCATATTCCCGAAAATCGATTCGATGTACCGATAGACCATAGCTCGTCATCAGGCCATCGGTGGGACCGCCCGGCTCGGCCTCGCCAGCAGAAAGCCCATTGCTACTGTCTTCATTGAGAGTCCATTGAGGCTCGAGCATTGCTTCTACAGAACTTGCACTCAGAATTCGAGTCTGATTAATAGTGCCACCATTGGCTAGCATCTTCAGCAAAACTAGCAGCTCATTAGCGCTGGCACGCAGGCCTCCTTGGGGTGAAAATAAACTAGCGTTGCTAGCAATTTCGTAATTATCGAGAAACTGCCTTGCTTGTCCCTTGCTTTGCATGCCATAGAAACAGCGTGGTGAACCCGCGTCAACCTGAGCGACCCATGGACCGTCAGGTGCCCAATTGCCATCTATTGGGCGTTTCCGAAAGGCGGCGGCGAGCTGGGAAACAGGCACCGCACAAGGGTCAAAGCGAGCAGTAAGACCCATCGGCACTAAGACCTCCTCTTCCATGTAAAGATCAAAGCGACGACCAGATATGCGCTCGATGACTTCTCCCAACACCCCAAAATTAAGGTTCGAATAGACAAAATATTGGCCTGGTACTTCGCCGCTGCCATTGGTGAAATGAGCTCCAGCATCCCAGTAATCTGATTTAGGATTGAAGAAATCCTTGAGCGCACCTTCGCCCGCCTCGATGAAATATCTTGGCCCATCGCGGACTGATGAAGTATGGGAAAGCAGCTGGCGAGCGGTGATCTCCTGTTGAGGAAATTTGGGATTTCGCAGATTCCAACCGAGGTAGTCGGAAATATCCCGGTCCAGTTCTAGCAAATTTTTATCAACCAGCTGCATGACACCTATGGCAACTACGATCTTTGATATAGACGCTACTCTGAGCTTGTGATCGATTCGCAGTGCTTCCGAAACAGAGCCTTCTATTTGAGCGAAACCAAGCGCATGACTTTCAAACATCTCACCATTTTTCATGACGCTGACTTGCAGCCCACTAAGAGCGGGAGTGGAGTCTGTGCCAATTAGCAAATCCTTCAGCCTGCTGTCTGCCAATACTGTCGTGGACACTATCAGCGATAGGAATAAAACTAGTTTTTTAGTCACCGGGTTACTCTTAACTCTAAAACGAATTAACGTTGAACATGCTGCTGTGATGTGTACCCCACCAGGACGACGGCATTGTCCCATACCACCTTCTCAAATCAGTTCGCAGAATCTCTGCCTAATTGTCTTAATCACCCTCATCGAAGCCGCCGAGCCAATCTCTGCGCAGCTCGCGAGCCTGGTGTTCAGCGTTCTCATCATTTTTAATCTCATGGTCTGCCAGAATTGGATCAAGCCTCAGATAAAAAGTCTTAAGCAAGCCATCACGAAACAATGCAAGCTCTACCTCATCACCCGGAGTGTAGCGACGCAGCAATGAGTCCAGGTCGCCTCCGATGCGATCGCCGCCGAGAGCGAGCAGCTCATCGCCGGCATTAACGCCGGCTTGCCAGGCCGCCCCGCCGAGGCGGACATGGCGCACTACCGGAGAATTCCTCCTTAGAGAAAGACCAAGAGAAACTTGCACTGGTGCATCAGAAATGTCTTCGCGGCTAAGAGTCCAACCTATTGATTCCAGTGCTTCAGCAACGGGAAGAGGTGCCGTGCCATAGACCCAGCCATCTAGGCGCTCGGCCAGACCGTTACTGCTAGCCGAAGCTAATCGATCGCGAAAATCGCCGTAGGTGTAACCGCCTTCTCCAAGTGGAAAGTCGTCATAGAGAGCCGACATTACCGTATCTAGGCTGCGCTCTCCATCACTGGAACGGCGAATCTCAAGATC
>Ga0160423_10002435_pt1 | contig 15542 bp, 6 predicted proteins | sample CRUFie14St8metaG_FD_108191 | JGI IMG/M metagenome (GOLD analysis project Ga0160423, IMG submission 108191) | Marine microbial communities from the Costa Rica Dome - CRUD Field 142mm St8 metaG | ecosystem: Environmental > Aquatic > Marine > Oceanic > Photic zone | place: Costa Rica: the Eastern... | reverse complement strand
GCACCTAAAGAATGACCACCAATAGCAGTGTTAGTACCTCCAGTGGTGTTAGCGTCTAGTGCATTACCTCCTACAGCTACATTAAAATTTCCACTTGTGTTTGTAAATAAAGCTCTATTACCAATAGCGGTATTATCACTAGCGGTATTATACTGCAAACAGCTTCTTCCTACCGCAGTATTACTAGCACCAGTTACGGTCGCTCCCAAAGCTTGTGCTCCAACGGCCACGTTTGATGAACCAGTAGTATTTTGTCCTAATGCTTGATAACCAACTGCTACGCTAAAACCAGATGTGGTGTTAGAACCTAAACTGTCTTCTCCAACAGCGGTATTTCTAGTACCTGTAGTATTAGAATCTAAACTTTTATCACCTATACCAGTATTATGTGATCCACTTATATTGGATTTCAAAGCATCATGTCCTATTCCAGTATTACCTCCACCTGTGTCATTAGTTGTTAAAGATTCATGACCTACAGCTGTGTTACTATTTCCAGTAGTATTTGCATCTAACGCATAAGATCCTATAGCAATGTTAGAATGACCAGTAGTAAATGATAGTAAAGTCTGCCTACCAATTCCAATATTGTTGCTAGCAGTAGAACCAGAAGCACCTTTACAAGCATCGGAACCTATACCTACGTTGTTACCGCCATTTGCATTTCTTATAGCAGCAGTACCTAAAGCTGTGTTATGACCACCTGTTGTAGCATTAGTTAATGCAGCATGACCTACAGCTACGTTGTGACTTCCAGAAGTTAAGGAGAATCCAGCACTAGAACCTACGGCAGTTTGAAACTGACCAGTTGTATTAGTATTAAATGTTCCTTGACCAAGTGCTACGTTATAAAGTATGCCACCACCACCTCTACCAACAGTTTGACCATGAATTACTTGGTCAGCAGTAAAGACGTTAGCACCTAAACTAGCTATGTTACCTGTTGCTGTAACACCATTTTGCCAAGCACTTCCGTTATAAACTTTTAGTTCATTAGAAGTTGTGTTAAAGAATATGTCTCCTGTATCTAAGCTGGTTGTAGGGTTGCTTGCGCCAGAACGATAACGTGCAGCAAAATCATTAACAGTATTTAAATTAGAAGCTACGCTATTGACGTTATCTATAGAATTTCCAACATTATTTACGTTGGTTATAGATCCAGCAACAGTATTAATATTAGTTGCATTACTTACAGCAGAGTTTATATTTGTTTCGTTATTTTTTACTGCATTTATATTTGTTTCGTTATTAGCAACAGCAGTAATATTTGAGTTATTACCAGCTACAGTAGTTACATTAGCATCATTGTTAGCAACTGTTGTTACGTTACCTGATATACCAGCTACAGTTGTAATATTACCGTGTATACCAGCTACAGTTGTAACCTCTGTTGCTTTTGGTACTAATCTGTGGAATGTATATGTATGTAATGTAGTTGTTGTCTCTACTAAGAATCCAAATCCAGAAGGTATAGTAGCTGTTACACCTGTAATGGTAACAGTATTACCAGAACCAGCACCATTAGCAATAGTAACTGTAGTCCCACTTGGAGCTAAGTTTGTTGATGCAGCTTTAACTGACACAATAGTACCAGTCCCGTTGTTTACATCAGGGTTAGCAGTCGGGAAAGATGTTTCATTAGCTACTGCTACAAAACCACCAACATCATCAACTAAGTCTATAATCCTGTCGTTAATAGCTGCGGTTGTAGCGATAGTTGTATCGTTATCTGGAAAAGCTTGACCATCTTTAATAGTCTCTCCAGTTGATGCGTTAAAATATCTAGCTTCAGCAGCAGCAGTAGTAAAGAATGTATTATCATCTACACTGTGACTTGCTTGCTCACTATTTGTAACTATCGCTGCATCTGCAATCTTGTCGATTGTTACTGCACCGTCTGCAAGTTTAGATGTAACAATGTTACCAGCTATTATTTTAGTATTTCCAATCGTATTGGCTGCAATTTTAGCTCCAGTAATTGTGGCGTCAGCTATCTTAGCTGTAATAACACTGCCGTCTGCTATCTTGGATGCAGTTATACTCGAGTCTGCTATATTATTTGTTGTAACATTACCTACTGCTATTTTAGCTGTTGTAACAGCATTATTAGCTAGTTTTTCTGTTGTTACATCAGTATTAGCTATTTTAGCTGTAGTTACACTAGCATCAGCTATTTTTGCTGTTGTAACATTATCATCAAGAATCTTGGCTGTAGTAATATTATTATCTAAAATGTGACTACTATCTAAAGGACTGCCTGCTATAAGAGTTTTTATTTCTCCTACAGTCTGATCCTGTGTAGCGTTAGCTTCTATATTATCTAGTTTACTATGGTCAGCATCAGTAAAAACATTTGAATCTGAAGCAGACTCTATTGCTGATCTAATCTCATCATTAGTCTGATCTGCTGTAGCTCCGGCCTCGATACCGTCTAGCTTAGAGTGATCTGCGTCTGTAAAAACATTACTGTCGCTAGCATTGCCAACTAAAGTTCTTATCTCACTTGCTGTTTGATCTGCTGTAGCTCCGGCCTCGATGCCATCAAGTTTTGTACCATCTGTTGATACATCTCTACCATCTACATTACCAGATATAACTATATTACCTGTAACAGTATGCGTGCCTGTAGCTGCTGTGCCAGTAGTTGATATGTTTTGTGATCCAAATGCTGGAGTTATTTTAGTACCAGCTATTGCAGCTGACGCATTTACATCATCATTAACTATAGTACCGTTTGCAATTTTAGCACTTGTTACACTTGCATCTTTTATTGCAGCAGTATTAACAGCACCAGCTTCAAAGTCATAAGACTGTACTTTTTGATCTTGTGACTCTTGTAATGCTCTAAGAGTCTGTTTTGTATTATTATTTAGGTCATCTGCTTTTACAGAAGAGCCAGCTTGAAATGTAGCTCTACCTTCTACAGCAGTATTACCATTGTTCATTACGTCTGTTTGACGTACAACACGAACGACGCTAGGACTAATTGGGGCTGTAAGACTACCTGATGTATTCCATGTTACTGTACCACCAGTAGTAGTATAATTAGATATGGTGTAGTCGTTTTGATTAGACCCTCCATTTGTACTCTCTACTCCATCAACATATACTTTTATCTCATCTTCAGAAAATGTAGTGATAGTAAATGCGATGTTTGAGCCGTTCGCCGTTTGTTGGTGAAAGGATTGTTGTGACATTATTTATATATGTTGAGAATGTTTTGAGATGCACTACGTTTGTCAACTTGTGCTACTTTTTCTAGACGTTGCTTTTCGATAACTTCAGCAATTCTAGGATCATCTTTAATTGATGCCCATGCTCTTTTTTTAGCACGTTTAAACATTGTATCTATTATTCTATTATGGTAGTAATCTCTAGCGTTAAACTGACCACGTTTGCCTGCTCGTATATCAGCATACATAAGATCCATAGACGCTATCATTCTTTTATCTTTAGCAAGTTTATCGAGCTCTAACTCTAAGTTAAGAGAACCTAGTGCTCGTTGAAACTCGGATCTAATATAAGGATGATCTGTCAAGTTTGTGCTATCTGGTGCAAAGTATGTAGATGTACGTAAGTCGTACCCACTATCAAACAAGAAGTTTCTACCCGGGCTTTGATCTAAGTTAAGACTTATAGGACTCACAGCATTATATGCTCTAGTTAAAAAATCCCAATCTTTAAGTGGCTTACCGTTTAGCATATCATACTTAACAGGTAGTTGATTGCCTGTAAGTTTTTCTGTAATTAGGTTTCTGTTACGTATAGACTGAAACACCCCTGAGTTTATCTCACGCATGTAAGGAGTAAATAATCTACCTAGGTCGTTACGTATACCAGCTAGCGGTACTTGGTTGTTAATTAGTCCAGATACAATACGGCCTGTTTGTCCGGGTCTGCCAGCAAATAGGTCAACAAAGGACTGTATGCCAGCTAGATATGACTTACTTGTAACAGCTTGTGCTACAACAAGAGCTATCTTACCTAGTTCATTTTCTGTCCATTCTTCACCCATAAGTTGACTTGCATCACCTACGTCAGCGATAGTAGACATGATAAGATTAAATGGTTCAAACTGGTCATAGCCAACACGAACTGCACCTAGTTTAATTGTTCTAGGTTCCCATTTACCATCAAGCCATAGCTGTCTTTTCTGTCTATCAACTGGGCCATTACCGTTAAGATCACCACGCATCCAAGCCTGTACTGCCATAAATGTAACAGCAGAACCTATCGCCAATCGGCCTGTTTGTAAGGCACGAGCATTAGCAAGTTCTTCAGCAGTAAATATACCATATTTTGATACACTTCGTAAGTCGTTTGGATTAGCAAAAGCTATATCATTAAACTCCTTGACTAAAAAGTTAAAACCGGGTGTATACTTACCTGTAAGTGCAAGTCCGTTAACACCAGTTCTAGCAAACAAAAAGAATGGTTTGGCAAGTGGCGTAGCAGTAAATACATCGTTTAGACCTTTTGCAAAGCCTGTAAGCTCTTGTGTAAGTGTAACTTCTTTACGTGCAAACTTTGTAGCTTCGTCAACGATGTTACCATTAGAGTCAAAGATTTGTGCATAAAAGTCATCTTCATATGCTCTCATCAACTCTGGTGTAATTTTTGGTGTTTTATAGCCGTTGTCTTGTAACTCAAGAACTCTACGCATAGCTTTCTCACGCATCTTTGCACGACCCATGATGTAACCGAACGCATCGTCAGTTGCAGCCATAATCTTGGTAGAGTATGTTAGATAGTTACTATTGTTCATCTGACGTGCTAGGTTTGCTACACGAAACGCTGCGGTTTCTCCGGGTGTAGCTCTACCACTATCTTCTGCCCAACGACGTAGTATTTCCCAGTTATCGTCTGCTGCTGTAAACTCAACAAAACGTGTCTTTATTGATTTAATATCACCTTTCCAGTACGAGTTTAGTTTACTTCTAAATAAAGTAAATGACTCTGGTATAGCTTCTATCATACCGTTTACGGCTGCAAGACTCGCTCTTACGTCAGCTACGTTGCCATCAAACGGCAGTCTTAATACTGCACCCAGACTCTGAGCTAATGGACGTAAGAATGTTGCAGTAGATGTACCCATGATTGCTCGAATAGGTGTTTTAGGGCCAGATAGTATACTGTGTGACATTACACCTTCTAGTTCACGTATCATCGAACCTGTACGATTTGCCCCACCTTCTTCTAAAGCACCACCAAGAATAGTCTTGCGTGCCCAGTTGTCAAAGTCATCTAATGTATTTACATTCTCCATCATAGAAAATGCTTCATACAAAGCGTTAAGCATATTATCGTCTTTATCATCTTTAGCTATTTTTAGTATAGACATAATAGAGTCTTTAGCGTCTTCCATAGAAGCTTGTGTTGCTTCTTCTACAGTTTTCTTGCTTTTCTTACCAAGACCTAGTTCTCTAAATGAGTCTGACTTTACAAATCTAGCTTTCTTTGTTTCGTATAATGCAGTAAGCATAGTATCTACAAGCTGTTTGGCTGGGCCATCTATATCTTGTATATCTACAATATCTGCAATTTCTCGACCAGCTACACCTAAATCACGTACCTGTTTAAGAAGCGAACCTACTACGAGGTCTGCGATTACTACGTTTTTAGATGTCCATATTTCTATGCCATCAACTACGTCAGGATTAGCTTCTAGCAGTTCTTTAAGATACTGCTGCGGTGACATCTCTAGGGCGTTTCTACCTTGTGTAATACGTTGATGACCTTCGATAGCTTCTCTAAATTTAGCTACTAATGCTTTTCTATCACCTTTTGCTGCATCTAGTTCTTTTGCAAACTTCTCGCTACTCATCAAACCTTTCATGATTCGTTCGACCGTAGCGTCGTCTGTACCGCCTTCTAAGGCTATTCTTTCTCGTTCTATGGGTGTTGTAACACTACCAGTAGAACCCTCCTCTGAGCCCCATTGAGTACGTGTTTTTGACAACTGTTCTCTGGCTGTTTGTGGATCTACTTCTGATATATGTGCTCCTTGGTGTGGTTGAGATATAGGTGCATTTTTATCTGCTCTAAACTCTTCTTCACCTTTACGAAGCTGTGCTATACCCGCCTGTACTGTTTGATTTTCTAAGCTTTTATTACGTTTAGTTATCTGTTCAATAACTTTATCACTGCCTTTCTTTAGCGTGTATGCAAAACCATCAAAGACTAGACCTATGCCCATACCTTCAACAATGTTTTTCATCTTCATTACGACTGGATGGTCAGTATCTTTAGTAGATATTGGTGTATCTATCCAACCATACCTGTCACGTAATGCACCTAAAGCGTTTTGCTCGTCTGACTCTTTTGATATAAGGTCAGACACAGCACCTACGGCAGCACCTCTAACTAGGTTGCCTTTGGTTAGTGCAAGTAAACCAGCTGGTATTGTGACAACTCCGGTAGCTGCGGCAGCCTTAGCCGCTGCAACTGTACCGAGTGCAAGTGTACCAAAATGTACCAAACCACGTAACTGTTTACCCCACCATGTTTTTGTTTCGATAGGATTATCATACCCACCGAAAGGACTCCAGTCTGGTCTATATCTACCAGTCTCTCGTCGTTGTTCTTGCATTTCTCCAGACAACGCATCTATTGTACGCTCTGGAAACGTAGCGATAGATGATGCTGTATCTTGAATACCGCCAGACAATATAGATTGTCCCTCTTTTATGAGTGCCTTAGCACCCCAGTTTTCTTCATTTCTAGGATCGTCTTGTACTTCTTGAGCAACCCTTTCGTCTGTTTCTAACTGTGCCTGTGCAGCTTCTTGTGCATCCTCTCTTCGCTCGTACTCATCTGTAGCCTGTTCTGCTAGATCCGCTAAATAATTAACGTAATCCTCATCAACTTCGACTTCAGGGTTCGAGTAGTTTGAGTCTGTCATCTTCTACTTTTTCTACTTTTTATTTGTTTTCTTCTGTTTCTTTCATAGTTTGCTATTTCACTCTCTATACCTAAGACTACTCCAGCTGTAAGATTTTGAAACTGGTTCATAGGCATCTGTCGTAAATTAGGAAACAAGTCTAAAACAGCGTTTTGTTCTGCTGGAGTCAGTGGAACTAGCCTGTCCCATCTACCTTCAGTCTCGTCGCCTGCAAAGACAGTTTGTTCACCACCTTTCTTGGCTTGTATAATAGCACCTCTAATGCTATTTGTTCTGTTAGCTCGTTGTCTTATAAGTTCTAATACTAGAAAACTTTGTGTTTTTTCGTTAAATTGTGTGTCAAGATAACTAGGAGGTAGAAACTTAACTGCATCTTTTAACTCTTGTGAACTGAATCCGTAGATTCCAAAGTTACTAGCACCTCTTTTAGCAAATGTTAAGACTTGGCCAACAGTAAGTTCGTCAGCTCTATATTTTCTCGGCCCTGTAGCTGAGTCAAATGTACCCGGCTGATTGCCTGTTTGAAAACCTTTTAGTATTTTTTGTGCTTTTTCTGGATCTTGTAAAGCACTATAAGTCTTTGTAAGATGAGGCTTGACTTCTAAAGTATTAAGATCTTCTAAAGTAAGATCATATTGTGGATCTACAAGTACGCCATCTTTATTTACAAAAGGCATTTTTTTAACCAGACCTTGATCAGTTAAACCACCTGTTGCATTTAATCTATTATATGCGTACTGCCTGTGATTTAGTTTTGTACCTTTTACTACTCCTTCAAAATATTTTGGAAATGGATATATGTCTGGACTAATAAGATGTCTTTTATAATCAGATAAAGCCTGCTTTTCATATAAAGATATAAACTCACCCTGATACTGTGCTTTACCTATGTCAGCTTGTAAGAATCTAGAGTCTGCTAATATATCATTTGCATTTCCTCTTTCTCCCCTACGTTTCTCAATCTCGGTTCCTGTATATTGACCAGCTAGTAGTCCATCTTTTATATCAGGATATACATTACGTATAGCTTCATCTAGTTCAACTCCTAGGCTTGTTTGTTTTTCAACTTCAAAAGCAAGTGCACCTTGAGCTCTTTCTACTTCTCTTTGGTTAAATGGTGAAAACAACTCTTTACCTATCTGTGTTACGTAAGAGTTTTTTAGATCCTCGTTGAATGTCTGTAGAGGATCTCCTTGACCAGCTCTACCATACTCACCACCGTTTGTGATACCACGACTACTTACCTGTAGACTTCTGACATCTACGTTAGGATATCTGGAGTCTAATTCAAGCAGCTTCTTTTCTAAGATAGGGTCAGGGATACCATTTGGATACTGAGCATCTAAATCATCTATTTCAGATTGTGCAATAGACTTTGAAGCTCTATCACGCCTTGTCTGTACTTCGGTTAGTTTAGTTTCTACTTTTTGTATAAGTGAGTAATTGGCATCTTTGTCTTTAAAATTACCCTGTGCATATGTAGTGACTTTACCAGTGCCTGTATGCGTATATAAAGCATCGTTATAAAGATAATCAAGATGATGTAGTTCTAGTCTATTTCGTTCTTGACCTACTTCATCAGCAACTTCAGAGAATAAATAGTTTACAGCTTCTCTTTTAGTAAACTTAGGACGAGTTGCCATAACTGTTTGAACTAAAGTCTCTACATCAATAACTGTATCCGAACCTTGTTTATAAGGAGCAAGTGTATCAACAATAATGTTTCTTAACTTTTCATCTCTGTTAGCTTCGTAGTTTCTATTTGCTTGAGATTTCCAACTTTGTATATTATTATCTCTTCTTCTCTTTATATCTGGATATATTGTATTATAGAAAGCCTTTCTAAACTGTCTGCTATTCGTATCAATACCAGCTCTCTGAGCTCTATCAAGCATAGCTGTAATCATAAGCTCATCAGCAGCGTTGTGTAAATTTATAAACTCTTCTGAATCAGTAATATCTTTACCACCGTTTTCGTTTATAAATTGTTGCCTAGCACCATAATAGTTATCATTGAGCTCTTTTAAAATCTGCTTAAGACTTGCATCTTCTGGTAGTGCAGCATTTCGAGTTCTTAGAAAGTTGATAGAGGCTTCTGTATTTTCATTAAGTAAGTCACTGTTAAACTTAGCATCTTCTAAATTGAGTTTACCTTCAGCATTACGAAGTGTAGCACTCGAGTTTTTATCTAAGAAGTCCATTGCTTCGTTGATTTTTTCTTGTGCTTCTTGTCGTTGCCTATATACTTGTATGGCTTGACCAGCTGACTGAGAGAAACTTGCCAAAGCCTGTAAGTTCTGTAAAGGTGTCTCTGCAATAGTTTTCTGTATTTGAGCCATCTCGTCATAGAATCGACGAGTGTCTTCTTGGTTTCTAGTAATCTGATCGTTAACTGCATTAGTTAGGTCAGGTTCAGTAGCGGCATAATTATCTATACCGTAGCCGGGTATCTTGTCCCGTTCTCTACCTACAATAGTTCCGAATGATGATGTCATAATTTAACTTATAAATAAAGAACTACCAGTGGTTAAGAATGATGCCTTAGCAGTTTCTTCTACAGCTTTTTTAGCAAACAAGTTGCCAAAGGTAGCTGCACCGCCAAAGCCACTGTATATACTTGCTACACTGCTTGCTATCTGTAGAGCACCGCCAAGTCTGTTTGTAGGAGGCATCATCACAGGTGCACCGTATGCAGCTGGTATACCTAAAGCTTCTCTGCCTGCGGCTTGTTGTGCTTGGAACTTACGTACAGCACCTTCCTGAGCGTACGCCATGTTACGACGTAAAACATTATCTATAACTGATTCTACCTCTGATTGGGCTGCGAGTAATCCTTGATAGTTAGCTCGTCCAAATGCTCTGGATCTACCACCCTCATTGACTGTACCTTTTGATCTAAAGTAACGACGGGCAGCATTTTCTAACTGTTGTCTACCCTTACCTTGAGCAGCAAGAGCACTTGCATAAGCATCACTTTGATCTCGTGATAAACCTATGACATTTCTATTCTGAGCTCTTGCGAGCTGGGTTTCTTTATTGAAGAACTTGAGTCCTTCTTGAGCATATAGGGCATCTTTTTGAGCAGCTCTTTCTCTAGCGGCTGCTCTTGCCCCTGCATTAGCGTCTACGCACACGGCAAAATTCAATAAATGTTACATTGTTCGGCCCATGTTTTAACTTACGTAAAAACTTGAAGCCAAGAAACTTGAGCAATCTAAGATGTGCTGTGTTTCTACTGTCAACTATATTCCAGAGGAGTGGCTCAGTACGGCTATCGACATACCGTTTAGCCTCTCTTGCAAATGTAATTGGGTATCGGTGTATTTCTGGAGTGCAAAGCATCCAAATATCACCTTCTTCTCCTACTCCCGCCATGCCAGCAGTCTTGCCGTCAGGCACTGTAAAATACACGTAGGAGGGGTTTTGAGACATCAAAGCAGGTAAGAGGGCTGATGGTATCCCATGGCCTTCTTCAACCTCTCTGAGGTCATCTGGACGGAGATTAGAGGCAACCTGAGCGGCAGCCTCCAATGTAATCGGGTGTATGTAATTAGACACGTTTATAAAACTTGGGTGAATAGTCACCTTCCCAAGATACAGCACGTAATGTAGCTGGAGCTGGGTGTGATGATTTGAGTGTCACATCTACGTTTACGTTCTTTTCGTAGACTGGGACAGTTTTGATAAACTCTTCGAGATATGGTGCATCAGATGCGTCGTACTCGTCAAGTTCTGTTGATTCATATACTTCTGTGTAGTCGTTTTTACCGACTCGTTCAAGTGTTGTTTCATAAAGACCTATCTTTCCGAAATGAAATTTGATTCTATGTAAAACTAGAGATGAATTAACATCAGATCGGGAAACAGTACCATCTGTTTTTGTAGCATAGAATGTAGGAAACTTAACCTCGTATGGGTATAGGTATCCTATAATATAACTATCTGTCCATTGCCCCGGTAAAGTAAAGCTTGTACCAGAAACGGTGGGTTTACCATATCGTCCAACTCTTGTTGAGTTAGTGTTGCTATCAATTACCACTAGATCGTGGTTAGGAGTGGTGACTGTATTTAGCCAGCCCACACTACTGAAGGTTGTGGTGTTTGTAGTTGCGTTAAAGCTGCCACCGCTAACAGTAGTATGATTATCCACATGAAGTAAGAAGTCGACATTATCTTGTAAAATAGAGGGGTCTGAGTCAGCTTGCACTAACTTAATACTTTGTAAATAGTAATCACTATCTAAAAAGAAATATTCATCATTAATAATAAAATGATAAATTAAAGGATTGTTTAGTTTCCATTTGAACCATGCAGCCTGTTGCCGTTTGTCAGCTATTTGAAAATACTTGTAACCAAGCACCTCATCAGATCCTGTTTTACCCATCAATATGATAGAGTTTTCTCTTGAGTTTGTAAGTAAATCTATATCTTTAGGAAGCAGTGTTGGTACAATTTTACTTACCTCTACAATCGTAGGTTCACCTTCTCTTTGCACATTAGCCATTTCATTAAAACGACTAAACTTACCAGAGTTATCAATGTAAGCCAGAGTTGTCCCTAACGAGATAGGAGGTATATTTTCATTGTAATTAAATGTAGCTACACTACGTAACTTAGCAGTATCTGGGTTTAAGATTGTATCATCTGATGCAAGCAAGAATTGTTGGTTTGTACTAAATACTACCAAACCTGTATTTGTTTCAATACCATCAAACAGTTCTGAAGGGAACATAGATGCAGCAGATATGTCAATCGGGTCAGCTGCTGATACAGTTAAGGCTGTCTCATTGAAGAAGTCTGGTAGTCCTAACGTACCCGGTCGTGACGTTATCACGTTTTCACCTGACAGCAGTGCTAATCTATTACGAAAGAATAATACCTTGTTAATACGTGAGCCTACAAATGATGGCATAGGATTAGTTGTGTCATCACCAACTCTTCTATCCTGATAATCAAATTGCCTAACGGTAAACGCATTAATGGCTGTACGCTGTATAGCCAATGGCATGTTAGTCAAAGATTTAGCTATACTAGGTTTCGCACACTCGACCCAAGATCCAGAACCATCCTTTTCATTCTCACCTTCAAATCTTAGATAGTAGTCATCTTCTTCTGCTCGTAAAGCGTTAGAAACTTTTACAATATAACCATGTTTACACTGGTTAGGTAGTGATTGTACATCATTTACAGCAGTCTGAAAACATCTCATTAGATCATCTTCGACAACACTAACTGTAAAGGGATTATTACTATATAAATATATACCATTACCTATATGCTCACCTGTAATACTAGCTGGTAATTCATCTATAATACCACCAATAATAGTATCAGCAGTAACAGCTGTATCAGAGTCAAAAGGGGTAGGAGATGGACGTACAAGTCCGGAGTCGTTACCATCAGCAGTAATTGTTGCATTAACTTGTGTCTCTTCATGATCTTCTACACGTATATTATACGTAACAGCATTACCGCTAGGATTACTACTGCTGACTGATGCACCACCAGCTGCCGCAGTAAGGCTAACACTTGTATCTCTATCTGCTGAAGCGGTACTCCAACCTTCGCCTCCGTGTAATAATATAACCTCTCTGTTGTAGCTACATCTGTAATTTGCACCGTCTGGAGATGGATTACTTGAAGAGTAGCTGTAGTTTGGACTAATACCCTGTTGACCTAGAGTGTTGATTCTAAATATTAAGTTTTTACCGTTACCTGAGCCTAGACCTGATGAATTGCCTTTAGAACTTTGAAATACTTGCGTACCAACACCGGGACAGTGGCCTGTTCCATTACCCTCATCTAAGTTATCACTTTGTATTTTAATACGTGTAGCACGTTTAAGTGTAGTAACATGTGTACTATTATTAAGATCTAATCCATACTGCCTACCATTTTCTGTACGTAATAGTTCTACAAAAGCGTAATGATCGTGTGGTGTATCATCTGTAGTTCCCGTTGTCCCAACGAGAGTGTTAGCATTAGTAGTATCACGACTATTAACAAAAGTTGTATCGTTAATTGTGAGAAACTGGAGGTTTTCTGGTGCACTTGTTTGAAGATAGTTTTGTACATATGTATCATCTAAAACACAGGTTGCAGTCGCAGCATTGCCAAAATTGTTTGGACTAATAGTAATAGTAGGTGCAGAAGTGTAACCAGTTCCGGCATCAGTTACAGTGATTCCTGTGACCTGACCATTTGTATTTATAGTAGCAACACCTGTAGCTCGATTAGTTGCTAGTCCAGTTTGTGGATCTGAAAAGGTAACTGTAGGTGCAGAAGTATAGCCACCCATACCGTTAGTTATAGTTATTGTTTTACTAATAGCAAACGCTGTAGTCATTAGCTGACCGTCGCTACAACGCCAGACTCTGACTTGTCCGTTAGATGCTACTTGTCCAATATAAGATCCTTCTGTCTCATCTCGAAAGTAATGAAACCACGAACCTCCACTCTGTACGCTAGTTAGTGCATCAGTACCTATGCGTTTAGCACCCGGCCTTTTAAATAGACCTTTGGTTAGATCTGGTATTGCATTTGTTACCTCTGATACCTGACCGGGAAACTTTAGCTGGTCAGGCTGTTCTGACATTCCTAGTGAGTATTGAGGGATAGTTTGTGTGATACTTGCCATTATCGTCTAAGGTTTCTCCAAGGTTGATAAGTTTGATATGCTGTATCATCTTCAAATCCAAACATACTATGGTCGCCCTGATTACATTCGTACTCCATAAGAGCAGCTCTTGCAATAGCTTCTTGTTGAGCTAACAGTTTTACTAACTGAGGGTTTGCAACTAGCTTAGTAGCAGCTACTCTTGAAGCTCTGTATGTTATGTATCTTCTAAAGACAATAGGTAAATCTTCAAACTGATATAGTCTGACAACGTCAAGATCTAAGTCACCTGTAAAAACATCTGTGTGATCTTGCTTGTCATATAAAAATCCATTACGACGTACAAAGTTATGTGTACGACGGGCTTGATTATCATGTAAGTCCATTGAAAGTATATCATTACCAATGGGTATTTTACCATCAGAGTTGATAGAAAACTTTACATGCTTTTCTGTGTTGTAATGCCACCCCTCTGCTTGCGTGTCTACGTTAGCATCACGGAGTAGGTTATAAATTATTGCCACCTCTGGGTTGTCAAAAACTCCATCATCATTTAGTGTAAGTGCTGTAAGAGGTGATTGTCCGATAGCCCCCAGTATACTGTTTACTGCGGATAGTTCGGTATCGAGATCAATAGTTGTGGAAGCCATATAAAAAAAGGGGGAGCCGAAGCTCCCGTATAAAAATAAAAATTATGAGAAGGCAGTTGTAGAAGCAGATACCGCAGCTCCAGCGATAAGCTCAACAGCAGCAGCTGGATTCAATGAATCCGCTCCCATTGCGAGTCTACCTAGGATTACGTCACCTTGGTATACAACTGAGATGTCTCCAGAAGTAACCTGTACTTGTGGGCCGATTGCCTCTACACAAGCAGCAGCTTCTTTTTGGAAGATTAAGCCGCAGCTGTTTGCAAACTCTGTGCTGTTACCGTATGTGTTAACAGTCTTAGATGTTTGGTTAGAAGCAACTGTACCAGCTCTTTCGTCTTCCATAGCTTCGCCTACAAAGCTACCGGGGTTTGTAGGTGCAGTAGCACCGGGAGCTGTTGCAGAAGCAGCACCATACTTAGTACCAAAGTTTCCGAAGAAAGGAATATTCATTGACTTGTAGATGGTGATACCAGCTATTTCAATGATTCCGTTACCTGATTGTAACGCATCTCCTCTTTCGTTACGGTTGATTAAGCCGTTTGTTTCTACGTTCTGTATAAGTTCGTAGTACTGTCTTGGGTTAAGTACAGCTACTCTACCTTCACCGCTAACTCCTTTCTCGTCAAGAGCAGCAGCAGCGTTATAGAAAGCGTCGATGAGAGCTTCAGAATCGTATGCAGCAGCACCTGTAGTAAGTCCTGTCTTTTCTACACGAATCTGTGTTCCACCGGGCTCTACAAAGTTAGACTTTGTGATTGGAGAAGCTGATCTTGCAGCCTTTGTGATTGCTCTGAAGATCTTTCTGTCGTACTTCTCAGCTAGTGCATAGCCGATCTTACGAGAGATTTCACCACGTAGGTCGTAGTGTGCTAGTGTTTCATCTAGCTCATAAACAAATGCACTGGAGATCAATAGATCGTCAACAGTCACTGTTTTTTCAGCTACTGGAGGTGCTCCATCGGAGTTACCTAGTATGCTTTGGCCGGGTACATGGTACTCAGCATTTGTTCTACCAGTATAAATAAACTGAATAGACTTACCGTTCTGGAGTGTTCTCTTCATAACAAGGTCACGTGCTATCGTGTTCCTTTGGAAGCCTTTGAACATTTCCCCGGAAAACAATTTAAGGTATAATTGCCTCTTGTCTCCAGAACCGTTTGACTGACCTAAATTAGTTAATGCTGTGGTCAGTGTACTATTTTGTTGTGACATTTCTAAGAATGATATTGTTTTACTTTTCTCAGATCTGAAATTTTTTGGCCATTTTTGTGGTCTATCCCACCGTCTAGACGGCTCAAGGTATCCAGCGTACTGGGCTCTCGCCAATAGAGATGGGAGGACTTGAACCTCCCTGTACGGCCTTAACCGATTACTC
>Ga0160423_10002434_pt1 | contig 15542 bp, 17 predicted proteins | sample CRUFie14St8metaG_FD_108191 | JGI IMG/M metagenome (GOLD analysis project Ga0160423, IMG submission 108191) | Marine microbial communities from the Costa Rica Dome - CRUD Field 142mm St8 metaG | ecosystem: Environmental > Aquatic > Marine > Oceanic > Photic zone | place: Costa Rica: the Eastern... | reverse complement strand
CGGAGCTGGCGTGTCAGCATCGACTCGAGTTGCGTCTGATCGAATACATGGAAGTTGTCAACCGCAATGGCAGGGCGATGGAGCAGGTGTTGCCTGCCGCAGTGATGATCGATCGCATCCATCGCCACTGGCCCTTGTCTCCCCTTGGGCGTTCCTCCGGGGCGACTGCCCGGCGCTGGCGTTATCGCGATGGCCTTGCCTCCATTGGTGTGATCGCCTCGATCAGCGAGCCGTTCTGTGGAGACTGCAACCGGCTGCGCATCACCGCTGATGGACAGGCCTACACCTGCCTGTTTGCTTCTCAAGGAACGGATCTGAAACCCGCACTGGCCAGTGAGCATGAGCTGGAGGGTGCGATCCGTGCGCTCTGGCAGCGGAGAGCAGATCGCTACAGCGAGGAGGGTCGTGTTGCGGCCCACACTGAGCCGCATGCTGAGATGGCTTATCTGGGTGGCTGAATCGTTATCGACAGCACCGTTTCACAAGTGAAAGCTCGGTAAAAACTGACCAGAGTTCGGGTTGTGATCCGACCCATCGGTGATGTTCGAGCTGTTGTCCTACGAGCGGTTTCGCGACACGCCTTCCGTTCGCTTCTTTGATGTCACGGTCGAGACATCCAACGCCCGTGATCTTGTCATCCATTCAGGACCTGCTGTCAGTCCGCCGGATGACCCTGAGACAGGATCCTGGCAGTTTTATATGCATCCCCATCAGGAAGACAATCTGCTGGCTGCAAGTGGAGGCCGCACCTTCTATCTGGTCAATCTGACCTGGGAGCAACCGTTCCATCGGGTTCGGCTCCAGAGCGGTGGCGATATCCTGCGCATTCCTCCCAGGACCTTTCATCGCTCCATCTCCGATCCGGATGGTTCGGTTGTGCTGAACCAGGCGGTGCGTGCGCCGGGATTTTCACTGGTGGATGAATTCCGCGTCTACAACAGTGCGCGGATCCCTGCACTGATGAAGGCGACGCTTTCTTCTTCGCGGAAATCCCAGTTGTATGGATTGACGTCACCCTCTCAGGCAGCCTGAATCAGCACGCAGTCAATGGGTGTAGGCCACGCCGCGGTATTTCAGTGCGACAGCCGCCCGCTGGGCGTTTGCCTGTCGTGCCTGATAGATGTGTCGACGGTAGGTGAGTTGGACGGCAGGTTTCCGGGCGCGATCCGTGTGCTGGCTGTAGCTGTGGCCGCGATAGAGAAGCGTGTTCATGATCTGTTCTCCGAAGCAAGCTCAGGTCCCCGTTCCATGGCCTGAGTCGTACTGCGCTTCATCCGAAAATGAAGTGAACGTTATGTAGCTGTTGCTACAAAATTATTGTGACGTGTCGACCGGCTGTTCTGGTGTTCATGTTGATACCAGTTTTGAAAAGTTTTGGATTCAGCTGTTGCTGATGCTGCGCAGCTGCTTGAACAAATTGGTGAACAACTTGCTGCCTGTCTGTTGCAGATGACCGCCGAGTCGTTCCCAGTCGCTGCGAAGTTGATGGGCTCCGTTTGGGCCCAGCGCGCGCACGATATAGATGTGGTCGGCGTCAATCCAGCGTTCCAGATTTGGGCTGGAGACTTCCAGATGGCACTGCAATCCGATTGCATGTTGGCCGATTCTGAACACCTGCTCGGGGCAGTGAAGGGATGATCCCAGCAGCGTGGCGTCATCGGGAAGTCGGATGCGATCGCCATGCCAGTGCAGCACCAGTGAACTGGCATCAAGCCCATCAAGCAGAGGTTCTTCGCTGGAATTCCGCAGCCAGTGAATGGCGCCAATACCGAGCTCTTTCAGTGCTTGTGGAGGGTCGCCCACCTCGAGTGGTCCCACCGTTCCACCAGCCGCAACAGCGAGCAGCTGGGCACCCAGACAGATTCCCAGCACGGGTTTTTTCTGCTGATGCCAGATCGATAACCATTCCAGCTCGCGTTGAAGCCACTCCATGTGCGGCTTATTGCGCTCGTTGACCCCCATCGGGCCGCCAAGCACCACGGCAATCGTGTCTGGGAGGCTGGCTGGATCGGGCAGGACTTCGCCGAGATCTGGTCGGACGGTCCGCACGCGCATTCCCCGTTCCGTCGCGAGTGCATGAATCAGATCGGGGCCCTCGTGATCAACGTGTTGGATCACCAGCAGGGAGTGATTCACAACAAGAGGTAGCGCTGGGCGAGGGGCAGTGTTTCGGCAGGCTCACAGGTGAGCAGGTTGCCATCGGCGAACACCTCATAGGTCTGGGGGTCCACGTTCACCTTGGGCAGGGCGGCATTCAGCTTGAGGGCACTTTTGCCCACGCTGCGGGTCTCCTTCACCGCCATGCACGTGCGTTCCAGACCCAGCTGGCGTTGGATGTCGGCATCCATCGCCGCTTCGCTCACGAAGGTGAGACAACTGGGGGCCAAGGCTTTGCCGAAGGCGCCGAACATCGGCCGGCCGTGCACGGGCCCCGGAGTCGGTATCGAGGCGTTGGCGTCCCCCATCTGGGCCCAGACGATCGAGCCACCCTTGAGGACGAGTTCAGGGCGAATGCCGAAGAAGCCTGGTTTCCACAGCACCAGATCAGCGAGCTTGCCGGTTTCGATCGACCCCACCTCCGTACTGATGCCGTGGGCCATTGCTGGGTTGATCGTCACCTTGGCGATGTAGCGCTTGAGGCGGTGGTTGTCGTTGCGATCGGAGTCTTCCGGCAGTGCACCGCGCTGCACCTTCATCTTGTGAGCCGTCTGGAAGGTTCGTGTGATCACTTCGCCGACACGGCCCATGGCCTGGGAGTCGCTGGCGATGATCGAGAAGGCGCCCAGGTCGTGAAGGATGTCTTCGGCGGCGATTGTTTCGCGGCGGATCCGCGACTCGGCGAAGGCCACGTCTTCCGGGATCTTCGGATCCAGATGGTGGCAGACCATCAGCATGTCGAGGTGCTCCTCGAGCGTGTTGGTGGTGTAGGGCCTGGTGGGGTTGGTGCTGCTCGGCAGCACATTGGCTTCGCCGCAGATTTTGATGATGTCCGGAGCATGGCCGCCACCGGCACCTTCGGTATGGAAGGTGTGAATCGTTCGCCCGTTGATGGCGGCAATCGTGTCTTCAACGAAGCCCGCTTCGTTCAGCGTGTCGGTGTGGATGCAGACCTGCACGTCCATCCGATCGGCAACCGAAAGACAGGCGTCGATCGTGGCCGGTGTGGTGCCCCAGTCTTCATGCAGTTTGAGACCGCAGGCACCGGCGCGCACCTGTTCTTCGAGGGCTTCGGGAGTACTGGCATTGCCTTTTCCGAAGAAGCCCAGATTCACAGGCAGACCTTCGGCTGCCTGGAGCATCCGTCCGATGTGGAAGGCGCCCGGGGTGCAGGTGGTCGCGTTGGTGCCTGTGGCCGGACCCGTTCCTCCGCCCATGAGGGTGGTGACACCGCTGGCCAGCGCCGTCTCAATCTGCTGGGGGCAGATGAAGTGGATATGGGTGTCGATACCACCCGCCGTAAGGATGTGGCCCTCGCCTGCAATCGCTTCCGTGCCTGGGCCCACCACGATCGTCACTCCCTGCTGTGTGTCGGGATTGCCGGCTTTGCCGATGCCAACGATGCGGCCGTCCTTGAGACCTACATCGGCTTTGATGATCCCCCACCAGTCGAGGATCAGGGCATTGGTGATGACCGTGTCAACGGCTCCTGCGGCTCGTGATGTCTGCGACTGGCCCATGCCGTCGCGGATGACCTTGCCGCCGCCGAACTTCACCTCATCGCCGTAGACCGTGCAATCCCTTTCCACTTCAAGGATCAGATCGGTGTCGGCAAGACGCACGCGGTCGCCGGTTGTGGGGCCGTAGGTCTCGGCGTAGGCCTGGCGGGAGATGCGGTAGGGCATGGGTCAGGCGTCGAGGGGTCCGTTGATCTGGCCGTTGAAGCCGATGACGCGTCGCGTACCGGCGAAGGGAATCAGGTTCACGTCGCGGCTGTCGCCGGGTTCGAAGCGGATGGCGGTGCCGGCGGGGATGTCGAGCCGTTGACCGCGGGCTGCGGCCCGGTCGAACTGCAGAGCCGCATTGGCTTCCGCAAAGTGGAAATGGGAGCCCACCTGTACCGGCCGGTCGCCGCTGTTGGAGACACTCACCGTGGTGACGGGTCGGCCTGCATTCAGCTCCAGTTCACCCGATTCGGGAAGCAGTTCGCCTGGAATAAGAGGTGCCATGGGTTCTGTCTCAGCGAATCGGGTCGTGCAGGGTGACGAGCTTGGTGCCATCGGGGAAGACGGCCTCGATCTGCACCTCATGGACGAGCTCGGGTACGCCCTCCATTACCTGGTCCTGACGCAGCCAGGTGGTGCCTTCCTGCATCAGCTCCGCCACGCTCTTGCCGTCACGGGCGCCTTCCAGCACCAGAAAACTGAGCCAGGCCACTGCTTCGGGGTGGTTGAGCTTGAGGCCACGGTTCAAGCGCCGCTCGGCCAGCAGTGCTGCGGTCACGATCAGGAGCTTGTCCTTTTCCTGAGGACTGAGATGCATGGCGAAGCTCGGTCTTCTTCAGTGTGTCGCTGTCGGTCTGAGTGCAAGGTTCGTTCTGAACATCGATCCTTGTAACGGCTGTTCCTGCAATGGCCAGACCCGTGGAATTTTCGGTTCCTTCAGGTTTCTCAACAGACGGGTGCGTCTCCAGATGCGGCTGAACCAGAAACGGGCGTCTCTGCTTGATGGACCCGCATAGCGGGCGATGAATCCCTGTTGGAGAACCCCGCATCGCATCGTTCCCTCAAGCCCTTCGCGGTCTTCACGTGCACCGTTGACCAAGGCCCTCATGGCCTCGTCTTGCAGTGGCATGGGCGCGGCCCAGACCAGAGATCCGAAGACCGGTTGATGCTGAAGGCCATGGAGATCGTGCAGGCTCGCGTTGTCCAACTCGAGCCTGTCCACCAGTTCCCAGCGCTGTGGTGCTGAGCTGTTTTCGTTCACTCGTTGAATGCTCAAGGCTGAGCGCCAACGGCCTTGTTGCAGGGTTTCTCCAGCTGCTGTTCGGCCAAGACGAACAATCTCAGCCCCAAGAAATGAGGCGTTCTCCGGCAACCGCACGGTGAGTTGCTGTTCGTAGAGAGCATCGGCGTAGACCACGAGCTCCTGGGGCAGCCATTCCAAATCGCTGTTGCTGCTGAGTTGGCAATTGACCTGTTGCTGTGCCCAGGATCCCTGTGGACTGAGATGGCTGCGGCCGATGGAGCCATACACCTTTTGGGCGGCGACGCTGGTGATCAGGCTGCGACTGCTGGCCTCGAGATCAAGACTGATGTTGAGCTGGTCACCGCCCACCAGTCCTCCAGCCGTGTGCAGAAGCGGGATCTCACAGCGGCCGTTCTCGCCGTTTTCAGCGCGCAGCAGTTTGAAGGGAGCTCTCGCTCCGCCCTGATGGATGGTGCGATCAGCGTCTTGAAAAAACTGCAGCCGGCAGTCTCCAAGCCAGGGATCAAGGCGTTGCATCACACCAAGGTCGATGGCGGCCACCGATCACTCTGTAGCAACGCACACGAAATGAAGGTGTGATTCCCGGGCAGGCTCATGGCACGACTGGGAAGGGTGGTGGTTGAACGTGTGATCGTGCTGGAGCACCGTCAGTCGACTGGCGGCTGGACCCATGCCCAGGCACCCGATCGTTTACAGCTGCCGCTGACTGCCGATGAGCGCACGGTGTTGCGTGGACGCCGTCGCACCCTCTGCGGCAGGGAGCTGTTGCTTCAGTTGCCCCGGGATGGCGCCTTGCAGCCGGGTGATCTGCTTCTGGATGGATCGCGAGCCTGCCAGGTGGAAGTGACCGCAGCATCAGAACCGCTGTTAAGGGTTCGGGCGGCTTCGCCACTCGAGCTCCTGCAGGCCGCTTATCACCTGGGAAACCGTCATGTGGCGCTTGAACTCCATGAACAGGAGCTTCTGCTGCTTGAGGATTCTGTCCTGGCTGTGATGTTGAGGAGTCGTGGTCTCCAGGTGAGTGCCTGTGAACGGCCGTTTGTTCCCGATGGTGGTGCTTACGGCAATGGCGCCTCGCATGCGCATGGCCCCGCTTCTGCATGACATCTCTCTCCTTGCTTCAGATGGTCAGTCCGGCGCTGCCGGTGGGCGCGTTCAGTTATTCCGAGGGCCTGGAGGTGTTGATTCAGTCGGGAGCTCTCAGCGATGAGCATGGGATTGAGCAGTGGATGGTTGCTGAGCTTCAGCGGGGTGCGTTGCGTTTCGAAGCTGCTGCACTCCCTGCACTCGCGGTTGATCTGAGGTGTTGGCATCGCAGTGCTGATTCAGTGGCGAGGTCGCGTGTGATCGACCTGGATGGCTGGCTGCTGGCCATGCGTGAAGCCGTGGAGGTGCGTGCTCAGCAGCTTCAGATGGGTGGTTCGCTGCTTGAGTTGCTTGCTGAGATGGGGCATACCCTCCCTGACGTGCTTTCCCTCGCTTGGCCTGCTGCATGGGCATGGGCATCCGTTGCCCTCCAGGTGGCTGAGAGGCCGATGGTGGAGGGTTATCTCTACGGCTGGGTGGCAAATCAACTCAGTGCTGCGGTCCGACTAGTGCCTTTGGGTCCGACACGAGCGCAGGTGCTGCAGCAGCTTCTGGCACCCCAGATCGTTGATTTGGCCGAGCACCTGTCGGGTGTTCATCCGCAGGAGATGTGGAGCGGTGGTGTTGGCGCCTCGATGGCACAGCTGGCCCATGCTGAGTTGTATTCCCGCTTGTTTCGGAGTTGATGGCTAGCAAGCTTCGTCTCGGTGTGGCCGGTCCGGTTGGCTCTGGCAAGACCGCTCTGGTGGAGGCTCTTTGCAGGAGGCTGCGCGATCAGCTGCAGCTGGCTGTTGTCACCAACGACATCTACACCCAGGAGGACGCTCAGTTTCTGACCCGGGCTGGGGCTTTGGACCCCGAGCGGATTCGTGGCGTTGAAACAGGCGGGTGTCCCCATACGGCGATCCGGGAGGATTGCTCGATCAATCGGTCTGCGGTGTCTGAGCTGGAAGCCCAGTTCCCCGATCTCGATGTGGTGTTGGTCGAAAGCGGCGGCGACAATCTGGCGGCCAGCTTCAGTCCTGAACTGGTGGATCTCTGCATCTACGTCATTGATGTGGCTGCCGGTGACAAGATCCCGCGCAAAGGCGGACCTGGGATCATCCGTTCCGATCTGCTGGTGATCAACAAGATCGACCTGGCGCCGTTTGTCGGAGCCGACCTGGGGGTCATGGAGCGTGATGCGCAACGGATGCGTGCAGGTCGCCCCTGGTGTTTCACCAATCTCCACAGCGGTGAAGGCCTGGATGTCGTTCTTGAATTTCTGATGCAACAGTTACCCAGCTAAAGATGTATTTAGAAAACGTTATTGGCTTTTGCTGCCGTTGATACAAAAACAATATCTTGAATCTGTATTGGGGCAAAACTCTGCCGACTTACTGCGTCTTTGTCGCAATAGTTACTGTACTTATGCTCTATTTATGAGCCTTAACGTCATTGTGTTCCCGTTAATACAAAATTGATTACTGATCAGTCTTACTCAGTCACTTCCGCCCTACGGCGAGCATTCTGATTTGTGGATTTCATGAGTAACTCTTTGTCCAAGCGGTTGTTTTCTGGCTTGGCTGCCGCCTCTCTCGGTCTTGGAATCACCGCTTGTGCTGGTGGAGGTCAAGCGACCAACGCAACCTGTGATGACGACGGCAATTGCACCGTCACGGTTGGCATTCTGCATTCTCTGACCGGCACGATGGCCATTTCGGAGAAGACGCTTGTCGATACCGAGAAGATGGCAATTGCAGAAATCAATGCCGCCGGTGGTGTTGAGGTTGATGGCAAGAAATACATCATTGAAACCATCGTTGAAGACGGTGCATCCACATGGCCTACCTTCGCTGAGAAGTCGAAAAAGCTGATCGACCAAGACAAGGTGCCCGTTGTTTTTGGCGGTTGGACATCGGCTAGCCGCAAGGAAATGTTGCCGGTGTATGAATCCAAGAATGCATTCCTGTATTACCCGATTCAGTACGAGGGACAGGAGTGTTCAAACAACATTTTCTATACAGGTGCAACACCTAACCAGCAATCGGAGCCTGCTACCAAGTTCATGTATGAGAAGTCGCCTGCTGCAGGCAAGGACTTCTTCCTCGTGGGTTCTGACTATGTCTTCCCTCGCACTTCCAATACGATCACCAAGTCTCAGGTAGAGCAGCTCGGTGGCAAAGTTGTTGGTGAGGACTATCTGCCTCTTGGCAATACAGAGGTGGCCCCAATCATTGCCAAGATCAAAAAGGCATTGCCTGACGGTGGCGTCATTATCAACACCCTCAATGGCGACCAGAATGTTGCTTTCTTCAAGCAGATTCAAGACGCCGGCATCACGCCTGCCAATGGCTACTACGTGATGAGCTACTCGATTGCTGAAGAAGAGATCAGCACGATTGGACCTGAATTCCTCGAGGGCCATTACGGCGCCTGGAATTACATGATGTCGATCGACACGCCTGCTTCGAAGAAGTTCGCCGCAGATTTCAAGGCCAAGTATGGCGCTGATCGCATGGTTGCTGACCCGCAGGAGTCGGCATACAACATGGTTTATCTCTGGAAGGCTGCTGTCGAAAAGGCCAACAGCTTCGACGATGACAAGGTCCGTAAGGCTCTGATTGGTATCGAGTTTGATGCACCTCAGGGTCCTGTGAAAGTGATGCCAAACCATCACCTTTCTCAGACGGTGCGCATTGGCCAGATCACCAAAGATGGCCAGTTCGCGATCCTCGAAGAGACCGATGGCCCTGTGTCACCGCAGGCCTGGAACCAGATCCACCCCGATTCCAGCGGTTATGCCTGTGACCACACCGATCCCTCCAAGGGCGGCAAGTACAAGCTCTGATTCAGTTTCAAACCCTGACTGACTGCTGATTGGTCTGTGGAGGAGTTCCTCAACGGGGCTCCTCCTTTTGTTGTTCCACCGACTGTTCCAGTCCCGACTTCCGTGCAACTGCTTTTTGAAAGCCTGTTCAATGGTGTCGCCATCGGTTCGGTTCTGCTGATGGCAGCACTTGGATTGGCGATTGTGTTTGGCCTGATGGGTGTCATCAACCTCGCTCACGGCGAGCTGATCATGCTCGGGGCTTATACGACCTATGTGGTGCAGCTGATCTTCAAGCTGCCTGCACTGCAGCCCTTCTACAACGTCTATGTGCTGGTCGCGATTCCTCTGGCCTTTGTCGTCAGTGGTGTGGTCGGCATTCTTCTGGAGCGCACCGTCATTCGCCGTCTTTACGGCAGTCCTTTGGAAACGCTGCTGGCGACCTGGGGAGTCAGCCTGATTTTGCAGCAGTTCGTGCGCAGTGTGCCGATGGCGTACGCCTCCGGATTGGTTCTTGCTCTGGTGAGTGGATTCGGCTTGCCCCTGTTGCTTCCCGCACAGTGGTTCACTGCCAGGCGTGCGCGCTGGATTCGCTTTGGCTCCTGGGCCCTGTCCGCCTGTTTTGGTGTCTGTCTTGCGGCAGTTCTGGCCTCACAGATTGACCGCATTGCCCGAGCGGACGCACGCAACGTGGATGTCACGGCACCGCAGTGGATGCGAGGGGGCATCGAGTGGATGGATCTCACCTTTCCGGTGCCTCGTCTGGTGATCATCGTGATGACGGTGCTCGCGGTGGTTGGTGTCAGTTTGTTTTTGAATCGCAGTGTCTGGGGGATGCGCATCCGTGCCGTGACCCAGAACCGGTCGATGAGTGATTGCCTCGGTATTCCCACCGACACTGTTGACGTGCTCACCTTCGGCATTGGATCCGGTCTGGCTGGCGTGGCAGGTGTGGCGGTGTCGCTGCTGGGATCTGTTGGCCCAAACGTCGGGACGTCCTACATCGTCGGTTGCTTCATGGTCGTCGTGCTGGGTGGAGTCGGGAACCTGCTCGGCACAGTGCTCGCCTCCTTTTCCATTGGTTTGCTGACGGATCTGATCGGCGCAGGTCGCTTGCTCACGCTCTGGCCTGACATGCCGGCACCTCTGGAGCAGTTGGTGAGCTTCTTCGCCACAACGAGCATGGCTCAGGTGATGGTCTTCGCTTTGATCGTTGTCTTCCTCCAGTTCCGTCCTGCGGGTCTTTTCCCGCAGAAGGGACGCATGGTGGAGGTCTGATCGATGTTTCAAGCCTTTTCTCAACGCCGCTGGCTGCTCGTCGGCCTTTGGGTGCTGATCATCGCGGTGGTTGTGGCGGCACCTGCGGTGTTGCCGGTGTTCCGGCTCAACTTGCTGGGCCGGTTTCTGGCTCTGTCGATCGTTGCTCTCGGCATCGATCTGATCTGGGGTTTCACCGGTCTGCTCAGCCTTGGTCAGGGCATCTTTTTTGCGCTGGGTGGTTACGCCGCTGCCATGTACCTGCAACTCAGCAACGCAGGGGACTTGCCCAACGGTATTCCCGAGTTTTTTGGTCTTTATGGCGTCAAGGAGTTGCCGTTTTTCTGGCATCCTTTCGCGTCGCCCTGGTTCGCCCTGATGGCGATCTGGTTGATCCCAGGGATCCTTGCAGCCGTGCTGGGTGGCCTTGTGTTCCGCAATCGGATCAAAGGTGTCTACTTCTCGATTCTCACTCAGGCAGCTCTGCTCGTCTTTTACAACTTTTTCAACGGCCAGCAGAAGCTGATCAACGGCACCAACGGTTTGCAGACTCCGGCCACGAAGTTGTTTGGCCAGTACGTCGGTTCCGATCTGATGCAGCGTTGGTTCTTCTGGGTCACCGCTGTGGTGGTGATTCTGATCTGGGCATTCTTGCGTTGGGTGGTGCGCGGTCGTTTCGGAGACGTGTTGATCGCCATCCGTGACGATGAACCACGACTGCGCTTTGCCGGATACAACCCAACGTTGTTCAAAACGTTGGTTTTTGGCTTGGCAGGTGCATTGGCTGGGATAGGTGGCGCCCTCTACACCGTGCAATCGGGAAGTGCATCACCGCAGTTCATGGAGGTGCCGATGTCCATTGACATGGTCATCTGGGTTGCCGTTGGCGGTCGCGGAACTCTGGTGGGGGCAATTCTCGGGGCTGTGGCGATCAACTTTGCTAGGAGCCTCGTGAGCGAGGCGATGCCTGAGAGCTGGCTCTTCATTCAGGGAGGTTTGTTCATCCTTGTGGTGACTGTTCTTCCGGAGGGCGTGATCGGCTGGTTCCGCGGAGAAGGCCCCGGCAACTGGCTCAATCGTCTGGGCTTTTGCCTCAACTCTCTGGGCAACTGGCTGATCCGTCTGGGCCAGGGATTGATCCATCAAGGCAACTCGAGTCCATGGCTCAAGGCTTTGCGCATCAGCGCTTTGGGTCGCTGTCTGATCCGCTGGGGTCAGTCGCTCAACAGTGTGGGGATTGTGCGTCGGATCGTGACGTATCCCCGTCTGGAACTTGAAGGTCAGCTGGAGGTGCAGCCATGAGTGCAGCCCTGTTGGAACTGCGTCAGATCACCGTCAGTTTTGATGGGTTCTTGGCGCTTCGAGACCTCAACCTGAGCTTGCAGCCGGGCGAACTCCGCGCGGTGATCGGGCCGAATGGAGCCGGTAAGACCACGTTCCTTGATGTGATCACGGGCAAGACTGCGCCGACGGAAGGCGACGTTGTCTTCAAGGGATGTTCACTGCTCGGACGTCCTGAGCACCGCATTGCACGCATGGGCATCGGTCGCAAGTTCCAGAGCCCAAGAGTGTTTGAACAACTGAGTGTTCAGGAGAACCTTGCTCTGGCAGTGAATCAACCCAAGCAGCCCTGGTCGCTGCTGGTTGGTGGACTCAATGCCACTCAAAGGGATCAGGTGCATCACCTGATGAGCATCGTCAACCTGCAGAACCGGGCCGACTGGGCAGCCGGTTCGTTGTCGCATGGTCAGAAGCAATGGCTTGAGATTGCCATGCTGGTTGGTCAGGATCCCGATCTGTTGCTGGTGGATGAACCGGTGGCTGGGCTCACCGATGAGGAGACCGAGCTCACAGCTGATCTGCTCAAATCACTCGCCGGGGATCACACCGTTCTGGTGATTGAACATGACATGGAGTTCATTCGTCGTCTGGAGAGTCCGGTGACGGTGTTGCACCAGGGGCATGTGCTTTGTGAAGGAACGATGGATCAGGTGCAGGCCGATCCACGTGTGATTGAGGTTTACCTGGGAACTACGGCGGAGGACAACGGATGACAACGCTTCTGGAAATTCGCGGTTTGAACACCTACTACGGCGAGAGTCACATCCTTCGCGATGTGGATCTCACCGTCAACGCCGGTGAGATGGTGTGTCTGATCGGTCGAAACGGGGTGGGCAAAACAACTTTGCTCAAATCTCTGATCGGGTTGCTACGACCGCGCTGCGGTGAGATGGTTTTCAACGGAGACCCTCTCGTTCGTCAGGCTCCACACCAGCGCGCGCGGGCCGGTTTGGGCTATGTGCCCCAGGGACGCGAAATCATCCCTCAGCTAACGGTTGAGGAGAACCTGATGCTCGGGATGGAGGCATTGCCGGGAGGCCTAGGCCGTCAACGGCGTATTGATCCGTTTGTTTATGAGTTGTTTCCGATCCTGAGAGATTTTCTGCCACGTAAAGGTGGAGACCTGAGTGGTGGCCAGCAACAACAGTTGGCGATTGCACGTGCGCTGCTTGGAAAGCCCAAGTTGCTTCTTCTTGATGAACCCACCGAAGGTATTCAGCCCAATATCGTTCTTGATATTGAATCTGCAGTACGTCAGATCATCGCTCAGGCTGGAATCAGTGTCTTGCTGGTGGAGCAGCATCTGCATTTCGTACGTCAGGCAGATCGTTATTACGCAATGCAGCGTGGTGGCATCGTTGCCAGTGGACCGACGCAAGAGCTGAGTCAAGCTGTTGTTGATCAGTTTCTCAGTGTTTGAGCGAAAGCTTCGATCGCATCAGCCTGAATCAACTGGCCCAGGCTGATTCGGGAACCTGATCGTTGTCCATGGCGTAGTCGGCTGCGTAGGCTCTGACGTCAAGCATCTGGCCTTGGGGTGACATCAGCCAGAGTTCCAGTCGAGCCTCTCGCGGGGCTTCAAACCAGAAGAGCTCCTTGGGCATCACCACTTTTTCCAGGTAAAAATGCAATTCGCCAATGCATTTGAGGACCACCATCTTGTTGGTGATGTTGCGATACACGCACTCGATCATCTTGAAACAAAATTCACTGTTCTAATTTCGTCAGAATTTGATCTGTCAAATGTCTGATTCGTCACATAATCAATTCCTTCTTGTTTCAATTTTACGGCCTTGATACCAAATGCCCTGATTCGGTAGTTGTTGCAACATCGCTATAAGTTCGTCTTGTTACATCTCAAATCTTGTGATGACTCATGGGCAAGCAAGGCTTGCTTGGGGAGTGGGGCTCAGGCCGCTGAGGTTGTTGATGAATTGGCCTGAATCTGCAGTTTTGATGGTGAATGGTTCGGTCGTCTGAGTCTGATGGCACTCGGCGTGTAGCTCGGAGATTGCCGGCCGGCTCTGCCGGCATATGCGAGGTCCATGGCAAAGGACGGATTACAGCTGTTCAGTCGCGACCAGCTCGGCAGTTGATGTGCAATCGGTGATGCAAGCAGCCTGCTGAGGCTTGGGCGCAGCAGGTCTGCAAAACGGTGCAGGGCCAGCTCTTCGCCATGGCGGTCATAAGGCAGTCGATTGATGGCGGAGTCGAGTCCGAATTGACGAACCCGGTCTTCTCCGACACGTCGATACAGCACTTCGAGAGTGGGTAGCTGATCCATCGACATCACGCATCCCTCATGCTCCATCAGGCTGCGCAGCACGGTGCAGAAGATTTCACTGGCCATGCGTTGCAGTCCTTCGCCAGGCTTCTCCCCCAGGCTTTTGTGTTTGTGATCAAACAGCCCCAGATCCACTTGTGTAATCCGGCTGGGTGCGACGTGCCGATACACCTCGGAGAGCAACCCCATTTCGAGACCCCAGTCGGATGGGATTCGCAGATTCATCGCCAGATCACGCGTGAACGCGAACTCTCCAGCCAGTGGATAACGGAAGGTCTGGAGATAGCGCAGGTAGGGCAGTGTGCCGAAAATCTGTTCCAGGCTTGCCAGTAAGGGGCCGACAAACAGTCGTGTCGCTCGCCCTTGCAGAGCCTGCGTTTCCAGCGACAGTCGGCTGTAGAAGGCCTTGACGTAGGCCATTCCATGGGATGGGTTGAGTAATGGGCGCAGCATCCGCTCTGGATAGCCCGAACCAAACGTGCGGATGTCTGCGTCAAACAGTCCGATGACCTCAGCCTGCTGGCAGGCAACTCCCAGCCCTTGCCACACTGCCCAGCCCTTGCCGGGGGGCCCTGTCAGATCCAGGCCCAGGCTGCCCATGGAAGAGAGCACCTCCCTCACGGCCGGGCCGTTGGTCCAGTGCACCTGCACCGGGAACGGCATGTCGGCGAAGAAGGCTTCGGCTGCTGTGACGTCCTCGATGCTTTCGGCGGAAAGGGCGATCACCAGACTGGACAGTCCTGTGAGCTTGGACAGCGTGTCGCGGATCAGGCTCAGCGCCGGCCTTTTGAATTCCTCCATCAGACAAGGGATCAGTAGGGCGGTGGGCCTTTGCTGAAGCTCCCTGTTGAAGTCGATGGCATCGAGATTTCCAAGGCTGTAATCATGAACCGTGGTGATCAGGCTTTGCTGAAAATCCATGCGGTGTTCGATGCGACAACAGTTGAGAGGAACCTGTTCCATACCTGATCACAGCTCAGGTGAAACGTGATGCAGCCTCCGAGCGATGAAACGCTGCGAAACCTGCTGAGTGATCTCTATCCCGACAATTCTTCCGGCGATCTCCAGGCTTTGTCGTCGCAATTGCTGCAAATTCTCGGTCCGGCTTCAGTGCACGCCGATCCAGCAGTCGGCAATCACTGCTGGAATGGAGACGATGTGGTGCTGATCACCTATGCGGATGCTGTAGTTGATGATGCAAAACCTGGATTACAGGGCCTTTGCACCTTCGTGAACCGCCATCTCGGACTCTTTGCCCCCGTGATTCACGTGCTTCCGTTTCTTGAGGCCACGAGTGATGGCGGATTTGCAGTGTCCAGCCATGAGCGTCTGGAGTCCCGTCATGGCGACTGGAGTGACCTTTCAGCGCTTGCTGAGGGGCGCCGATTGATGGCGGATCTGGTGCTCAATCATGTTTCTGCATCCCATCCCTGGGTGCGTCAGTTTCTGCGAGATGAGGAGCCAGGTCGTTTCTGTGTGCTTGAGGCCTCACCTGATCCCTGCTGGGATGACGTGGTCCGTCCCCGGAGTTCAGCACTGTTCACAACCCTGCAGGGCACGGATGGTTGCCGCCAGGTGTGGACCACATTTGGTCCGGATCAGGTCGACCTGGATTGGCGCTGTCCGGAAGTGCTGCTCGGCTTCACCCGTTTGCTGAAGCAGAAGCTCGCCCATGGCGTTCGCTGGATTCGACTTGATGCGGTTGGCTTTGTCTGGAAGGAGCCGAACACAGCGTGCATTCATCGGCCACAGGTTCATCGACTCGTGGAAGTTCTGCGTTATCTGCTGATGCATGCCTGCGGTGGACAGGGTGTGGTGGTGACGGAGACCAATGTTCCT
>Ga0160423_10002432_pt1 | contig 15548 bp, 11 predicted proteins | sample CRUFie14St8metaG_FD_108191 | JGI IMG/M metagenome (GOLD analysis project Ga0160423, IMG submission 108191) | Marine microbial communities from the Costa Rica Dome - CRUD Field 142mm St8 metaG | ecosystem: Environmental > Aquatic > Marine > Oceanic > Photic zone | place: Costa Rica: the Eastern... | reverse complement strand
TGCTGCCGCGGCGTCGCGACTCTCGGCGTGGACAATAATCTGCGCAACCATGCTGTCGTAGTAAGGAGAAATGAACTTACCTGGACCAACAGCGGCGATAATCTCGACGCCCTCTTCTTCGGGGAAGTGGCACTCTTCGATCTTACCGGGGTGCGGTCGGAAGGCCAGGCTCCCATCGCCTTGCTTGGAGATGCGCTCAGCGTTTATCCGCGCCTCCATCGCATAACCATTATTTTGTACCGCAAGATCTGCAATTGATTCACCAGCAGCAATGCGAAACTGCTGGGCCACGATATCCACTCCGCTCACCCACTCGGTAACCGGATGTTCAACCTGCAAGCGGGTATTCATCTCCATAAAATAGACTGCGTCTGCGGCTAGGTCATAGATGAACTCGACGGTTCCCGCACCGACATAACCTACCTCGTTGGCGATATCCGCAGTAGAGCGCAGTACTTCTTGTAGCAAATGCTCCGGCAACGTCGTTGAGGCGGATTCTTCAATTACCTTTTGTTTGTCACGCTGCACACTGCAGTCGCGTATACCCAATACATGGGTATGCCCATGAGTATCACGCAGCAATTGCGCTTCAATATGCCGTAGCGACGTTACATATTTTTCGAGGTAAACGTCACCATTACCAAACGCATTGCGCGCCTCAATACCGACGCGGTGGAACAACTGCTGGAATTCATTAGGGCTCTCTACCACTTGAATACCTTTGCCACCGCCGCCGTGTACCGCCTTGATCAGTATTGGGTAGCCAATCTCTGCTGCCACTTTGGCAGCACGATCAGCATCGGTCATAATTCCATGGCTGCCAGGGACCACAGGCACATTCAAACGCAACGCGGTATTAATGGCATTGGACTTATTGCCCATGGTTTCCATACTGGCTACTGGCGGCCCGATAAAATTAATGCCGTGGGATCGAACCAGTTCAGCAAAGCCGGAGTTTTCCGACAAAAAGCCGATGCCTGGATGCAGGCTGTCGGCACCTTGATTCTCTGCCACATTAAGCACGCTCTGGGCGTTCAAATAACTTTCATCTGGCGTATTACCACCAATACATACCAACGTATCGTTATCAGTAAGCTGATCAACTGCGGCAGACTCCATATCCGGGTCGCTTTGCACCAAGATCACCTGAATATCCTGCTGCTGGGCGATCCGAATCAACTTCGCTGCAGTACAGCCGCGAGCGTGAATGAGTACCTTACGCACCGGACGCACCAGATCGCGGTCGGTATACACCGGCCGATGCGCGACCACTACCGGGCGTTGATTCACCAACCGACCCTGCAGAATCCGCGTCATTACTTCTTCTACGCTTTCGTCGGCCACCGGAATTGCAGCGTCAACACCGCGCAGCGACTCATCGATGTTGGCATAAAATGGATGTTTCACTAGGCCTTGCATCGCGCCTTCATTGGCCGACAGATAATTCGACAAAATCGAGCGCAAAGGCAGGTTCGAGGGCACAACGATCTGCCCAGCAAAGGGCATACTTGTACCTGACCAGTAATAGGTCTGCACCAGCGGATGAGTTACAAAACTTGCCTGAGCACCGCCAGTACAATCGCCGTAACCAAAAACGATTATCGGTAGGTCGTGATCGCGAACGAATCGGGTAATGCGATCATTGACAGCAGCCATTGAAAACAGTGCGCCTGCGCCCTCCTTGGTCTGCATACCTCCGGAAGAGATGAAACAAACCACCGGTAAGTGTTGCTCTGCACACTCGAGCAACAGCCGGATGACTTTTTCCGCGCTGGCCATATCAAACGCACCTGCTTGAAACTGCACATTTGACAGCACTACACCAACCCGTGTTTGGGGCAGGGACTTCACATCAGCAAAGCCGGTAACTACTCCGCAGGGGGGTAAGCCTTTATTTAGCGCACTTTCAATCGATACGCGAAATCCTGGGAATGAGCACGGATCTGAACTCAATAGATCGTCAAAGCATGGCTCCCAGCGATCAAAGAATTGCTCAATGATGTCGTTATAGGTAAAGCGTCGATCGCTACGGACTAGCCGCAACACGTCCTGCATTTGCAGGTCGTTGTAGGCCATATCCAAACGGTTCCAGAAATCTTTGCGACGGCCAATGTTGCGCGGCGCAATCTTGCCCTGATAGGTCTTGCCGTCACGCTCCGAAGTAATCAGTGAATGGGTCAAAACACTGAATACATGGGTAACAACAACAAATAATGCATCTGCCAAATGCGCAAAACTGAGTTTTTTCCATTCTTCCACCGCACGGAAAAATTCTGCACCCTTGGGCATTTTCATTACCCGTTGATGCCAATCAAACAGACGCTGCCGCGTCACACCAGCGTCTGCGCCTTGTCCGAGAGTTTGGTCTAGTAGGCGCGACAACGACGCTTGGGATAAGGCCTGGTTGGCTTGAGCTTCTGCGGCTATGGAATCGAGGCTACCGATCACAGCATCGTAGACGGAATCAAAGAGCAATAAATTTTGGCATTCCAAAATGAAATCGGCGCGTAACTCTTCATTCAGCAGGATATCTAAAACCGACAATTCAGCGAGCACGACGGGCTTCACACCCACCACTTGGGGCGGTATGTGAACAGGCAAACGCTCACTCAAAAAGCGTCTATTGGCAGCCATGGATGCATCACCAGCAGATTCTGCCAACGCACCACTGGCAATTAACATATTCAGTTCAGCCACCAATTGCTTGGCAACAAAGCCAGATACAGTGCCCTCTACCAGCCCTGCGTCCAATAACTTACGGCCTTCATGAGAGAACTGTTCGTAGAGCAAATCTCTTAGCTCGGCGTCGCTAATAATGGCATTCAACAGGCCAGTGGCATCAGCAATGTCGCTAACCTGGAGAATTTGTCGTGTCGACACATCATCCTGCAGGTACTGTTGTAACGCTTCTAGATTTCCTCGGGCCTCTTTCTTCCAGCGGTTGTATAAAAATACCCCGACCGAGGTGAGCAGATTTGCTCTGGCATTCTCGTAATTCTGCTTTGGCTCGCCGAAAATCATTTGCGCAATGCGGCCGCGCTCATCATTCATCGCCTGACGCTTATCTTGGTAGTTACGCCAGGCCTTTGATAATGACTCGTCGTATACCACCCGATCCGGATCCTGCAGCCAATACAAAAAGGTCTGGCGACGCTCGCGGTCCGCACGGGTATGCAACTCACCCGAGGGCACCTCTTGCTCTGCTAAACGACCATACTGTTGGGTACTGGTGGCTTTTATACGCTTACGCACCTGCAGGTATCGCAGATAGCGGAACGCCACACCAAAGACATTCAAATATTCCGTAGGATTGCGCGTCAGTGCCAACGATGCCGAGCTTTGCATTGCTTGCAACTGCTCAGACGGCTTGAGATAGCGCATCAAACTTTGGCGATAGTGATCCATGATGTATGGATTCTCTGCCACAAATTCCTTGGTCCGCGATTCAACATTCATGATGCTGTGGATCAGTGCCAAGCGCAGATTTTCAAGTTGCTCTAAGCCATCAGCCGGACTGAAATCTACAATCGCGTCGATGTTGCCCTGGGCATACAATTCATAAGGCGACACCCCAACGTATTTGGCACATTCCTGCCATGATAGATTCAGACGGCGCGCGATATTCGCAAGACCAGCAGGTTGAATGGTGCTGAACACCCCGTCTCGAAGGGACAGAATGACATTGCTCGCGGCCAATGGAATAGCGCCACCGGAATAACCGATACCGTAGACAAGACCGACATTGGGCACGTCGACATTGCTCATTTCGGCAATTAGTCGAGAAATACTGTGAGCCTGATTATTCGCGTTGGCTTCTTCCCGTGGATCCGCCCCAGGCGTATCCATAAAACTCACTATTGGCATTGCCCGGGATGAACAGCGGTCAATAAAATCTGCTGCGCGTAAATGATGTTCGGGCATCCAACTGCCCAACTCCACTGTACGATCCTGTGCTATGAAGCCTATTTCACGCTCAACTCCAGCACCAAAATTCATAAGCACCGAAGCTTGATAGTACGGTCCTGCGGACTGCTCTTCGATGACTCTGCCAAGTTGGCGAATAATCACCGGCGCCGCAATACGCCCCTGATCCTCAGCAGGCGCGACTACCGCCTCAATGTAGGCATCAATGTTCAGTTCCCGCAGTTCATCCTGGCGACGATTGATATCGCGCTGGGACAGCAACCCCGGAACTGGCCGGTCTTCCTGAGCGACCTGAGGAAAAAGTGAAAAATCCTTAGCGAGACTCTCGGCAATAAAAAATAGCCGATCCCCTTCGATGAGCTGCTTGACCACGTGTTTTAGACTGTGTGTAGAATTGCGCTACTTTAGCCATTTGACCAATTGAGCGCAATTACAGCTATGCCAAATCTGCTCTGTGCAATTCTCACCATTTCCGACACTCGAACCCCCGCTGACGACAAGTCTGGCGACCTGTTGCGTGACTTTATACTCGCCGACGAACATAAAATCGCGGCGCGGGAAATCGTTAAAGATGATGTCTATGCGATTCGCGCAGTTGTTTCTGGTTGGATCGCCGATAACGACATAAACGTCATCATCACGACCGGAGGAACTGGATTTACCGGGCGCGACAGCACGCCTGAGGCACTGACTCCGCTCTTTGACAAACACATTGAGGGCTTTGGCGAATTATTTCGGCAAATCTCGTATAGCGAAATCGGCACCTCAACTATCCAGTCTAGGGCCTTGGGCGGCTTGGCTAATGGTACCCTCATTTTTAGCCTACCCGGATCATCCGGTGCTGTGGCTACCGGCTGGAATAGTATTTTGCATAACCAACTAGATATTGATTTTCGACCATGCAATTTTGCCGAGCTGATTCCGCGCTTTGCCGAGCGCTAGCGTCTACGCAGGCTATTAACGGCACATATCGCCGCATAGTGGCTTGGCCTATCAGGTCTTTCCCGTGGTAATCTGCTGTGCAAATTTCGAGGAGCAGCAACTGTGAGTTCAGAGGTTTATATTGTTGGCGCAGCGCGTACACCAGTGGGTAGTTTTCAGGGCGCATTGGCGAACCAGAAAGCACCGGAGCTTGGCGCTCACGCCATCGCCGCGGCGCTGGGCCAGGCAGGCGTCGACGCCGCCGAAATCGATGAAGTAATCATGGGCAATGTCGTCAGTGCCGGGCTTAAGCAGGCGCCAGCACGACAGGCTATGCGCCAGGCAGAACTACCAGACAGCTGCGGCGCTACGACGATCAACAAAGTCTGCGGTTCAGGTATGAAGGCCACCATGCTGGCTACAGATTTGATCCGCGCCGGCAGCGCCGCCACGGTAGTGGCCGGCGGCATGGAAAGCATGAGCAATGCGCCCTTTCTTGTCGACAAAGCCCGTGCCGGGCTGCGCATGGGCCATAGCCAAATGCTCGACGCCTTGTTCACCGATGGACTCGAGGATGCAGAAACCGGCGGTTCCATGGGGTCTTTTGCGCAAACTACGGCAGACCAACATCAACTCACTCGCGAGGCTATGGACGCTTATGCGATTGAATCCGTCACCCGCGCTCGCAGCGCCATCGAAAACCGCGCTCTTGCTAGCGAAATCGCGCCAATAGAAATCAACGGCACGCTGGTGGCAGACGATGAGCAACCGGGGCGCGCAAAGATCGATCGGATACCCACACTGCGACCCGCATTTAAAGCAGACGGCACGATTACTGCGGCCAATGCATCCTCAATCTCCGATGGTGCATCGGCATTAGTGCTGGCGAGCGGCGATGCGCTGAATGGACGCGAACCTCTGGCGAAAATTATCGGCCACGCAACCCACTCGATCCACCCCAGCGAGTTCACTCTGGCGCCTATCGGTGCCATTCAAAAGCTCGTGGAGAAGATTGGCTGGGATCTGGCATCAGTGGATCTGTTCGAGATAAATGAGGCGTTTGCCATGGTCACCATGCTGACTACCCAAGAGCTCGGTCTGGACCCAGCACGGGTCAACGTGCACGGCGGCGCTTGCGCCCAGGGCCACCCGATAGGCTCGACCGGCTGCCGCCTTATCGTGACTTTGGCCCACGCCATGCAAAACCAAGACAAACAGCGGGGTATTGCAGCGCTGTGCATCGGCGGCGGTGAGGCGACGGCTATTGCCCTTGAGCGCACAATTTAGGGTGCCCAGGAACCCACACACACTGGCTGTCTGTAAGCACTGAGGATTATTTTGAGCACACCCGGTAAAACTACGCCGCTTCCAGTGATCGTTGGCTGCGGCGGCATAAATCCCGCCGGTAGAATTAGCGGCCATCATGCGTATCGACGCCTAGTACTCGACGTCTTGCCCGATGCAGCGCAACAGCGCACCTATAAGAGTCTGGCAGAGTTGATGGGTTTCGCCGATACCGCCGCGTTGACTGAAAGTGACAAGGCACGAATTCGCGACCATACCCTTATACGCCGAATCGAAAACTTTGACCCAGAGTCTGTGCTTTGGCAGTCGGCGCTGAAGATGACGGGGGCCGACGATCAAACCTTGAGCTTTGTGACGGGTAAGCGTCAATTACCCAATCGAATACCGGAAGACTGGGCAGTCACCGACATCGGAGATAACCAGGTCAAAGTGGTTTGCAATGCTCCCCTGAATGCACTGCTACCGGAACTACGCACTTCAAAGGTAACCAGCGCGGGCCAATTACCAACAGGCTTTGACCCTGCTGCGTTATATGCCAGCCGCAACCATCCTCGCGGCTTACAACTGGCTGTTTACGGCGCGTCTGACACCCTACGCTCAACCGGGTTTAGCGTTGAACAACTCAAGAGCATGGTCGCCCCTGATCAATTCGCCGTGTACTCAGGCTCTGCCATGGGGCAATTAGACGCCGACGGTTATTCTGGGTTGTTGCAAAATCCTGTTATCGGCAAACGCCCCTCATCCAAGCATGTCGCCTTGGGTTTACCAGAGATGCCGGGTGACTTTGTTAATGCCTACGTACTGGGCTCTGTAGGGGAAACCGCCGGCATTATCGGCGCCTGCGCGACTTTCCTTTATAACGTTAAACGGGGCATGGACGATATCCGCCGCGGTGACAAGCGCATCGTAATCGTTGGCAACTCCGAAGCGCCCATACAGCCCCATGTCATTGAAGGCTATCGGGTAATGGGAGCGCTGGCTGAAGACGAAGAGCTGATGAAGTTGGACAACAGCGATCAGTGCGATAATCGCCGTGCCTGCAGACCCTTTTCATCCAACGCTGGATTTACCGTTGCTGAGGCTTCGGTTTGGATCGTGCTGATGGATGATGAACTGGCTATGCAGCACGGTGCGCAAGTTATGGGGTCAGTGGGCGACGTTTTCGTCAATGCGGACGGCTATAAAAAATCCATTCCCGGCCCAGGTATTGGCAACTACTTGACCGTGGCGAAAGCAGTGGCCTCTGCCCGCGCCATCCTCGGCGAAGAACTTGTACGGACCGGTACTTATATGCAGGCCCATGGCACTGGGACCCCGCAAAACCGGGTGACTGAGTCGCATATCCTGAATGAAGTAGCTCAGCAATTTGGTTTAGAACAGTGGCTAGTTGGCGCCGTTAAATGCTATGTCGGCCACTCTATGGCCCCCGCCGGAGGCGAACAGCTCGCGGCCATCCTTGGCGCTTGGCATGACGGCTGGGTACCGGGCATTACCACCATCGATCATATCGCCGATGACGTTCATCAAGATGCGCTGCATCTACCCATGCAGCATGTAGAAATAGATCCCGCAGCCAAGCCCGGCGCCTTTGTTAATTCCAAGGGTTTCGGCGGCAATAACGCTACTGGACTATTTTTATCGCCCCAACATACCCTCGGCATGTTGCAAAAACGCTGGGGCAAGGATCGGCTCTTGGAACTGCAGCGCAAGCAAGAAGCTGTTGCCGCTCGGGCCCGAGACTACGACGACAACGCAGACAATGGTGCGGTCGCGCCCATTTATCAATTTGGTGAAGGGGTTGTAGACGGCCAGGACCTGAGCATGGACGACAAACATATTGCCATACCTGGCTTTCCTAACCCGGTCGACCTGAACCTAGCCAATCCCTACGAGGATATGAGCTAACTAACGACTCGGGGTAGCTGTTATCCCTTAGTGCAGAATTTTCTGTTGTTGCTGCAGCTGTTGTAAACGCTGTTCAGCCTGCTGGGCTAGCGCTGGCGGCGGCGACATTTCTAAACATGTCATAAATGCCTGTTGCGCTCGCGGCTGCTGCTCCATCTGCAACAGGCACTCGCCGCGCTCAAACTGCAGAGCTGCCCGGGCAGACTGATCTACAGTTTCCACCACTAACTGACACTCAAGAATGTCCAGCACCTCGAACCAATTTTGTGCCTGTGCGTATTGAATCTTAACGTTATTCAACATGCGTAAACCAAAGACACCGGTTTCGGTCGGCTGCATGATTTCTTGTTGCTGCTGCGCAGTTAATTTTCCACCCAATTGCTGCAGAGTTAGCGTTCGCAGGGACAGTGGATCCACTACCTGCTGCTCTAGTGAAACCAGAAAATGCCCAGGGAAATTAATACCATAAGCCGCGAGACCATAGCGGCGGCCTGCCTCTATAAGTAATGATGCCACTGCAATAGGCAATCCTTGGCGCTGCGCGATAACCCATTGCAAATTGCTATGACTCAAATCGGCGGCTTCAGCACGCCGACTGGCAAAGCCGGACTGCCGAAAAAAAGCCAAGAGCTGCCTCAAGTCGACCGACTCTTGTTGGTCAATTGGCGCCAGTAAATCGATAAAACTCTGCCGCAGTTTCTCGCCTTCAATTTGCGGATCAATGACTTCGCTGACCAATAGCGCCATAGCAAACTCGCCGTGTTCTTGCTGCGCGGTTGCATGCAGGCGTTGTTTCAATTCGTCAGTTGTTGGCATAAAGAGGTATCAGTGTTCGCGGGTCTTACTGAACGTTATATCCGGCCAACGATCCTCTACCACCTGTAAATTTACTCGGCTGGTCGCTAGATAGGTCAAATAACCGCCACCATCCATGGCCAAATTGTCCTGATTCTTGTTGCGAAAGTCGTTGAGCATTTTTTCATCATCACAGCGCACCCAACGGGCTGTATAGGTGGACGAATTCTCCCAAATGCACTCAGCCCTGTACTCATCGCGCAGTCGGAACGCCACCAAATCAAACTGCAGAACACCTACAGCGCCGACAACAAGTTCGTTCTTCGTCAATGGCTTAAAGACCTGAGTCGCGCCCTCTTCCGCCAACTGCTGGATGCCCTTCTCCAATTGTTTCGAACGCAGCGGATCTTTAACCCGCACCCGCCGAAACAATTCAGGGGCAAAATTAGGAATACCGATAAATCGGTGCTGCTCGCCCTCGGAGAACGCATCACCAATTTGAATCGTGCCGTGATTGTGTAGGCCAATTATGTCGCCAGCAAAGGCCTGCTCGGTTTGCACCCGATCGCCGGCCATAAACGTCACCGCATCAGCGACCTTGATATCCTTACCAAGGCGCAGGTGACGCATTTTCATACCCTGACGATAGGTGCCAGAACAAATACGCAAGAAGGCAATACGGTCTCGATGATTGGGATCCATGTTGGCCTGAATCTTAAATACGAAACCACTGAACTTAGACTCTTCTGGCAGTACTTGCCGATCTTGGGTAGCACGCGGCTGGGGCGGTGGCGCTAGGTCGACAAAACCGTCAAGCATTTGGTTAACGCCAAAATTGCCGAGCGCGGTACCAAAATAGACCGGACTCAGCGTGGCAGATTCAAAGTCCTCTTGGACATAGCTATGGCTCGCACCTTGAACCAACTCAATCTCGTCAACGAAATCTTCATAGGCGTCGCCTAAATAAGCGCGGGCGGCATCGCTGTCCAATCCGTCTATGATCGGGAAATTGTGTACGTGATGCCCATGACCTTGGGCATAACAAACAATTTGGTCGTTGGCGAAATCATAAATGCCTTTGAAGTTCTGACCCCGATCAATCGGCCAATTCATCGGCGCACATTGGATCTGTAAGATGTCTTCGATTTCGTCCAACACCTCAATTGGATCACGTATTTCCCGGTCCAACTTGTTGATGAAGGTAACAATCGGCGTGTCGCGAAGGCGGCATACTTCCATCAATTTGATGGTACGCGGCTCAACCCCCTTAGCGCCATCAATCACCATCAGCGCCGAATCAACGGCCGTCAGTGTGCGATAAGTATCTTCCGAGAAGTCTTCATGGCCGGGTGTATCGAGCAGATTTACCACTCGATGATCGTACGGAAATTGCATCACTGAGGTAGTAACCGAGATACCACGCTCCTGCTCCATGGTCATCCAATCTGACGTTGCATGGCGGTCGGACTTTCTCGACTTTACGGTACCGGCTAACTTAATCGCACCACCAAAGAGCAGTAGCTTTTCAGTCATCGTGGTCTTACCCGCATCCGGGTGAGAAATAATGGCGAAAGTTCGCCGGTCGCTTACAGAATCGGTCACAACATTAGGCTTTGTTCAGCAGAGCGGCGCAGTATACGGAGCTTTAGTCTGTGGTACTAATATTCAACGTCTATTGGCAAAGATTAAGCGCCATGCAAACTGCATCCTCGCGTCCTAAGGCGCCCGGGTAGTAATCCTTGCGAACCCCGATTTGTCCAAAACCAACAGACTGATAGAGATTGAGCGCCCGACCATTGCCCGCGCGCACTTCCAAAAACATCTTCTGGGCACCCTCATCACGAGCTTGCTGACAAGCCCCCGCTAGCAACATGCGCCCATAACCTTGGCCCTGATGGTCTAGTGCGACGCACATATTGAGCAGATGGGCCTCCCCTGCGCCAGTGCTCACCACCGCCGCGCCAAGAAGTCGCGGGCCCTGCCACAAACCACCGCCCCAATAACCCGCAACCAAGCTATCGGCGTACATTTTTTGCGACCAAGGAAATTCCGTGGCGGCTTGCTCCAATGCAATAACTGCTGGGATTTGCTCTGACACCAGCAACTTTAATTGGATTTCGGAGCCGCTCACCTATGCCGGCTCAGGGCGTCCCAGAATTGTCGTTTGGCATCTGCGCTGAGCATTAACTCGGACAAATCAGGAATCAAGAGATAGCTTTGATCGGCCAACGTCACCCACGAATTGATCAGCGCACGAGTTGCTTCGGTACAGAACAGTATTCGCCCTTCCTTTGCGCCAACACCGAACTTATCCATAAATGCGAGCAGTGCACGCTCGGGGGTGCCAACATTATCGGTCAGAGGCCAGTTAAATTCGCCCAATTCTGGTTTGGCGTTAGTGGCGGTGCCCTGCCGCCAGCGCTGGCTCAACAATAAATCTGCGGCAAACTGAGCTACCGGGCCTGCTAACGGCTCCGTGGATACTAGCAACCCAGCCTCGTTATGCAGGTGATAAAGGCGGATCGGCGCAACCCTATGGCCCGCCGACTCATCTTCGGGTGCTGCCGCTGGCTGCGCGACCGACGTTGCTTCGATTAGCGGCGCTGGGTTCAATGTCGACTTTAAAGAAGCCAGGTCAGCGACCGCCGCAGACTGGGACGGTACTACCGTTGGCTGCTGCTGATTAGCACTAGGGCTAGTCTCTTGCCGCGAATACCAGACATCAATACCCATGTCCGCGAGCATGCGCGTCTGTCGTTGGGTAAGTTGTAAGCTTTTATTTGTCACTTGGTTAATGGCTCTTGGCTCATCCATATATTAGCGCAGACCTAGAGGCCGCGGACAGCGACACCTAGATCGAAGGGCGCCGCTGCCAGAGCGAGAACATTCGCTCAACGACCAATACGACAAATATCAACAAATATATCGCCTCCCCAACACCTGGGTCTTTGCGTAACCACAACAAATGCACAATGGCTAAAAAACTCGCGACATAAATTAATCGATGCAGACGCCGCCAGTTGTCCTTAAGGCGCCGCCGCCAACCCCGGGTTGAGGTTAACGCCATCAAAGACAGGGCAACGAAGGCCCCGATACCTGCGGTGATATAGGGCCTGTGGACGAAATCATCGAGCAATTCCGCAAGCTGAAACTGGGCATACAAGCCCGCGTATACAAGCACGTGCAGACAGACGTAGGCGAACGCGAATAGACCAATGAGCCGCCGCTGCTGGCCGAGCCATGCCCAATTTAGCCTACGCCTCAATGGTGAAACAGAAAATGCCAGCAACAATGAGATCAGTGACCACTCGCCCAGATAATGCAACAGCGCTTCGGTGGGTTCAGGGCCCAGCCCAGAATTAGGTAGCCGTAGCTCTTGTATTACTAACACCGCCAGCCACAGCAGTGGCATAGATAACACAATCCACAAAATTGTCTTACGTCCACGGGCCGTCGGCAGGCTAGCCCATTTCATCAGTAGAACTTGCGCAAATCCATGCCGCGATATAACTCCGCGACTTCTTCAGCATAGCCATTAAAGGGCAGGGTTGGTCGCCGGTTCGGATCAAATATGGAACTGGGCAAACGCCGCTCGCTGGCTTGGCTCCAGCGCGGATGATCTACCGCTGGATTTACATTGGCATAAAACCCGTACTCATGGGCGGCCAACGCCTGCCAAGTATTAATTGGCTGTCGCTTGCTAAAGTGAATACTGACGATGGACTTTATACTCTTGAAGCCATACTTCCACGGCACCATGAGTCGCCACGGTGCACCATTCTGATTTGGCAACTCTTTACCGTATAGCCCGACCGCCATGATGCTCAGCGGGTGATAAGCCTCATCCATGCGCAAGCCCTCGACATAGGGCCAGTCAATGCTCGAAAAGAAGGAGCGCTGTCCGACCATTTCTTCAGGCCGATACAGTGTCTTGAACACCACATACTTAGCATCACCTGTCGGCTCAAATTGCTGCAAAATATCCTTCAATGGAATCCCCATCCAAGGCACCACCATGGACCAGGCTTCGACACAGCGAAAACGATAGATTCGCTCTTCTGGAGTCAGGCCTTTGACAATATCCTCAAACGCAAACTCACCGGTTTTTTTCGCCTCTCCGGATACCGCGACCGTCCAAGGATCTGTGGTCAAGGCGCCCGCGTTAGCATAGGGATCAGATTTATCCGTGCCGAATTCATAAAAATTATTATATTGGGTAACAATCCGTTCCGGCGTGATCTCATCGTCTGCTTGTAAGCCAGCGCTGCTAAGCGGTGCATGCAAACCCAATCCTGCGCCCGCAATCAGCGCTGTGCTCTGGCCTAAAAATCGCCGCCGTTGCTGATAGATACTTTCTGAGGTTATTTCCGAACTGGCAATATCAGTTGGTTTTCGGATCAACATAGTTTGCTCCTGAATGGGTGCAACCGCTCAACCCTGAGGTGGAGCGATTACTGCTCCGAGCCTTTTTGCTTAAAGTTTCGCCATAGGGCCTTGAGCGGACCGGAAATCGAATAGGCGATACACAAGGTTAGTAACACCGCTGGCGGGTCTACTGTTACCACTGCAAATGCCAGAGCTATAAGTACGAGGGTCACGAAGGGAATTCGCTCGCGCAAGTTAATAGTCTTAGGTGAGTAATAGCTGAAGTTAGAGACCATTAACAGCCCCGCCAACCCGGTGACTACCGCCATAACACTGGCTAATAGTAGGGACGGTTGCGCCACGTCGTTGGACAAAGCCACCCAGATACTAAACGTCACTAAACCAGCGGCTGAGGGACTGGCCAAACCAGTGAAATTAGCGCTGTCGCTTTCGGTATTGAACCGAGCCAGGCGCAGAGCGGCGCAGGCCATGTAGACAAAGGTGGCCACCCAGCCAAGTTGACCCAGACTGGACAAGCCCCAGGAGAATGCGACCACTGCCGGCGCCACACCGAAGGCCACCATATCCGAGAGGCTGTCATATTGAGCGCCAAAGGCGCTCTCGGACATTGTGATTCGCGCCACTCGACCGTCCGCCGTATCCAAGAACATAGCGATGAAGATCGCTAAAACGGCCGGCAGAAAATCACCGTTCATCGCCGCGATAATGGCATAAAAGCCAGCAAACAAGGCACCGGTAGTGATCACATTAGGCAACAAGAAGATGCCCTTGCGCCGCAGTGAAGTATCTACGGCGTCACTGTGCTCTACGTCGTCAGCACCGGTGTCCTGATCATTTGCTGTGATTGCTCGCAGCGGCTGTTTATCTTTCGACGCCACTTTGCACCTCGGTGCAGTTAATTGACTTCCTTATTTACCAGACGGTTCTCTTGAATCCAAGGCATCATCGCACGTAATTTTTCCCCAACCTCCTCGATCGGATGCTCTTGGGTAATACGTCGCATAGCCTTAATGCTCGGTGCGCCTGCCTGATTTTCCTGAACAAATTCTTTAGCAAAGTTACCGGTTTGAATTTCTTTAAGGATTCGCTTCATTTCGACCTTAGTTTCCTCAGTGACCACTCGAGGACCACGAGTCAGCCCGCCATACTCTGCAGTGTTTGACACTGAGTACCACATATTCGCGATGCCGCCTTCGTAAAACAGATCAACAATCAACTTCAATTCGTGCAGACATTCAAAATACGCCATTTCTGGGGCGTACCCGGCTTCTACTAGGGTCTCAAAACCCGCTTGCACCAATGACGCTGCACCGCCGCAAAGTACCGCTTGCTCACCGAATAGATCTGTTTCCGTCTCTTCACGGAAAGTGGTCTCGATGACTCCAGCGCGGCCGCCACCGTTACCTGACGCATAGGACAATGCAATATTCTTCGCCTGTCCGGTGGCGTCCTGAGCAATGGCGATTAAGCTGGGGACACCGCCGCCTGCCACATAAGTAGAGCGTACTGTATGTCCAGGGCCTTTCGGTGCAATCATGATGACATCGAGATCCGCGCGGGCCTGAATCAACTCAAAGTGGATATTGAAACCATGAGCAAAGGCGATAGCCGCCCCTTGCTTGATATTCGGTTCAATTTCATCGGTATAAAGCGCTGCCTGCAATTCATCGGGCACCAGCACCATAACTAAATCCGCACCCTGTACCGCGTCTGCTACCTCGGCCACCGCAAAGCCGGCATTCTCAGCCTTTGCCCAAGATCCTGAGCCCTTACGCAAACCAACAACCACCTGCTCAACGCCTGAGTCACGTAAATTATTTGCATGGGCGTGGCCCTGAGAACCATAGCCAACGACGACCACTTTCATATTCTGAATAATTGAAAGGTCTGCGTCTTTGTCGTAATAAACTTGCATGGTTTGGCTCCTTTGATTGGCGGTTTGTTTTAACTTACCTGTGTTAACAGGTGGTTCGTTTAGCTGCTGTTATTGTTGTTTATCTGGTTGGCTTTGTTAGCCCTTAATTATTCAGCGCCTCAGTCCGCACTACCGCGACTGATTCCAGAGGCGCCAGAACGCACGACTTCCAAGATGCTTACATCATCTATCGCGCGTATAAATGCGTCTAATTTGTTATTCGGCCCAACCAACTGAATGGTATAGGTATCTGCGGTGACATCGATAATTTGTCCGCGAAAAATGTCTGCAGTGCGTTTAACTTCTTGACGTGCCTCACCTTCGGCACGCACTTTAATCAACAGCAATTCACGTTCTACGTAATCGCTTTCAGAGAGATTCTCAACCCGCACCACTT
>Ga0160423_10002431_pt1 | contig 15553 bp, 27 predicted proteins | sample CRUFie14St8metaG_FD_108191 | JGI IMG/M metagenome (GOLD analysis project Ga0160423, IMG submission 108191) | Marine microbial communities from the Costa Rica Dome - CRUD Field 142mm St8 metaG | ecosystem: Environmental > Aquatic > Marine > Oceanic > Photic zone | place: Costa Rica: the Eastern... | reverse complement strand
TCTGCAAGGACTAACTCTCCATATGTTTTAAAGTATTTCTTACGATACAATGCAAGGGATTTAAGTGCAATGTGTCTTACTAGGTTTTCATCAATAGGTTCACTACCACCTCTAGTCTGTGCCATGAGGGATGCAATTAGAACCTGTGTTAGGTCTACTATAATCATTCAGTTCTCAATAATATAAAATGTTCGTTTATTCTTCCTGTAGGTTTAGATGATTTTGTGTTTATTTCATCTAATACTTTACTTAATACTATTTTACCACCATCTTGGATTCTGTCAAGGAAATATTGTGTTTTGTTTCCTATCTTTTTCATAGAACTAAGTTTATTGAATTTTTGAATGGTTGTTCCTTTTACTGCAAGACCACCTCTATCCTCTGCAACAAATCTTGTCACCTCTTTGGTTTTTGTGTTGAATGTCCATAATTGCATTGCACCCACGATTAACTCTGGGTTAAGTGATGTAAGATGATACTCTGTATCTGTTATCTTGTAGTTTAAGTTCTTTGTTTGTTCAGTTGCAGTATATACTTTTTTTCTTCTTTTCTTTCTGTGTTTCTTTTGACCTTCTGCATACTTATCACAACTTGATATAATATCACAAACAAATTGATGAAAGTCTCTAAGACCTTTTTTGTTAAGAAATGAATATGCTTCTTTAAGTTGAGGACAATCACCACTAAGTGCTTCTTTTAATTCTTTTTGTATGGGATGAAACCAATTACCAATTTGAATTGCAACAGGGCCTGACACTCTTTTTTCTGTTAGATATGTAAATGTATCAAACTTATGTTTTGGATTATCTAGGAAATTGTCTAACTCTTCTTCTATTTCACCAGAGTATTCATGTGACTTTTCTAATATTCTTTGTTGAATAGAAACTGTTGGTTTCTTTTTCTTCTTTGCATCTTTAGTTGCTTTAAGTGAATCTATATCTTTAATACATTTATTAACATGTTCTTCAATAAAGATAGTTGTGTTGGGGTCTAGAAGATTGTCTTCAAAGATACATGGAACTTTCCTCATTTGCATTCTTGCAAGTGCAGCTGCAGTACGAGGGACATAGGAAAGTCTTTTAATACCTTTACAGTATTTTTCTTCGTACCCTTGTTCTGACATCCATAATGATAACCATTCACCACATGATTTATTATCACTCATGTAGTTATACCAATTGAGACATTTAGATTTGTCTCTGGTATCCTCGTTATGAGGTTCTACTCCATAATAGATTTCATCAAGAGATTTTTGTTTTCTCTTTCCCATATAATTTACTTATAAAAACTACTTTTTTGACTTCTTTCTTTCATGGTCTCTCTTTTTACTTTCATCAACTAATTTACTTGATTCCCAAGCAAATAATCCCATAAACACTGTAATAACCAATGCACAAAAGGTGTTAATTACTTCCCAATCCATTTAACATCCTTTCTTGGTATTACTTGATATGCACCCTTATTGTATGCTGGTGCAACTGTGAAGTTCTTAGACTCTTCTTGTTTCCATGAACTATCTGACTGAGGTGAATATCCTGTTCCTGTTCCTAAAGAAGGATACTTCTTCCTATGTTCTTCTATCTCTTTTTGTCTATCCAAAATATGTTGTGGTGTTTTAAGAGTTGAGTATGACATAGTATGACACTTCTTCTTAGTTTTTAAACTCTTGGTCTTTCTTTTACGACCAGTCATGTCATACCTTAAACTATTACCTAAATTTATTGTACCCATAATTCTAATAGATTCCTCATTAAAAATAAAAGACCAGCACCATTTAAAATAATTAATGCTCTATCTTTCCAAACAACTGATACCCATAACCAAAGAGTCACTCCTATTGCTGATAATATCAAATCTGTTTCTTGATACTCTGGGATACCTCTTAATGACATTGCACTTAATACAAATATAGATGCAATCCACTTAACATACCAATCAATGGTATATTTTGGTGTTGCAGATTTGAAAATCCTTGTAGAGTTTTTTAACTCTTTTGGGTCAAACTTCATCTACCTTGTCCTCTGTACCTCTTGTGAGATTTCTTTTTTGATTTATTCATTGTAGACATAGATATTTTTACTCTTCTACCTCTACCACCTTGTCCAATACTACTGGACTTTCTTGTTGGTGTAATTGCTGTTATTCTTAAACTTCTCATATTCCTTTTGTTATTCTCTCGTTAAAAAAGTGAAGAGACTACGATGATGGGGAAGGAGAGAGTAAACCCAACCATCAGTACCTTTAGGGATTAACCCAATATACAACTACCATGTGTAGTCTCTTCTAAACTATTAATATCCTTGAGTCATGTGAGAATAAGAGTCTGGACAATCATCCACATTCTTACCACACATGCAAAGATTACAATCATCTTGAGAATCAAGAGCTGCATCAATATGAGCTTGTTGTTCCTCAGTAAGATTGTCGTATTCTTTTATCATTTCTTCTAATGTCATAATTCTATTCTACTATAAGATGTACCCATCTGTCAAATTAAGTAAGGTCTGCAAATAATCTTTCATTGTAATTATATTCTGCTTTAATATTATTTTCAATGATTGCATCAATAAGTTCTACAGACTCATATGAATCACCACCTATATGCCAACCATATTCACCCAAAGGGACTGAACCTGTTTTCCAATTGTAAACAGTTGCTTTGACATATTCCCAGTCTTCTTCACCATATTCATCAGTGAAATAAACTTTACCTTCAATGACCCACTCCATGTTAACTTTTTCTTCTGGATTTGCATCATTGATAGTTGGTTCACCAAACAATTCATTTAGTTTACCATAAGTTGTATAGACTGTTCCTTTTAATGAACCACCTATGAAAGTATCTACTACTTCATATTTTATATTATCTTTGTTAAATTCTAAAAACATACTGCTCCTTTTTTATTACAAGAGTAGTATATCAAAAGATGTACCTATGTGTCAACTGAGTATTTGTAATTGATTTTACTGTGATGTGCTTCATCAGCTCTGACTTTCTTGATTAAGTCTGAAAGCTTTGCACTTTTTTTCATTCCATAATATTCTATTGCAAGTTGTGGTGCTGGAATGTTTTCTACTTCACCACTTTCTACCATATAAAGGTATTCTGTATATGACTTTACTGCTTCTTCTTCAAAGTAATGTATCATTCTATGTGCAGTCTTAGGAAAGAAAACATAAAGAATGAAGTAAAAGAACCAGAAGATTGCTTGTGTAAACAACACTAACCATCTTTCAAATATATTTGGTTGTGTAATTTCTACAAAAAACATAAGATGCATTCTTTCATTCTCTGCTTCTGCAAGAAGTTCTCTAATCTTAGGCCCATATCCTGTTTCCATTTTACGAAGACTTCTAAGATGTATCCACATACCAGCAACCATGCCAGGTACACCAGCAATTGTTTCTAATACAACTGCACGATGTCCATATCTTTTTGCAAAGAATGTATCTGCAATAAAACGAAAGAACTTCGTCATAGACATTGCAAACCAATCTGATATTTTATTCTTCATCTTTGTGTAATTCTATAAAGTAATCTGCATCAATGACTACTAATGGTTTATGATGATTCTTTTTAATGATAACTATAGGTTCGTACTTCCCACAATTTGCTAGTGCTTGTTTATAGGATTCCCAGACATTGACTCGTTCTTGATTTTTACATTCAATTGAGTAAGGAAACTTCTCCCTTGCAGCTCTTGCCATAATGAGGTCTTCACCAGAAGAACCCATAGACCTACTTTCAATATCTTCCTCATGTATTTCTAATTCCTCAATGAGTCTCTCACGAGTCCATTTTTGTAAATTCCTACCTTTTGCTTTTGCACTTTGGGGTTTCATAATTTAATCAAAATCTAGTTCTTCATTAATATCAAATTCATCTTCTATTTGTAATTCTGAACCACAAAAAGGACAGTACTTAACTTCGTACCCATCACCCATTTCGTGTTCAATGTCACCTTCTCCACCACATTCCATGCAGTAAAAGTTCTGCACATAGTCTGGTTCTGACATGACTTATCTCCTTATTTTTCGTTCCAATCAGTTTCGTGCCATTTGTGTAGTTGGTCAAATCCACCAATTGCTTGTCCATCAACTTTTATTTGAGGGAAAGTTCTTGCAGTTGGGAATAGTTCAAAAAGTTCTTCTCTAGTGAAGTCCTCGTCCAACATGTAATACTTATATTCATATCCTTGTTGTTCACATAAGTTTTTTGCTTTTACACAATAAGGACACGAAGGTTTACTCCATATCTCAATCATTTCATAGTCTCCTCGATAAACTTACCGATTGTGTTAATATCTTGGTCACTCAACATTCCTGCTTGAGACCACATAGTTGAACTCATATTACCTATTTCTTCTCTGTTTTTATATGCATTCAATCTACTTATAATGTAATCTGAATTTTGTCCAGCAAGTTTAGGAAATATTCCCATACCTTGTCCTTCATTACCATGACACGCTGCACATCCAGCCCACAAACTTCTAATTGAACTAAATTCATCTGCATTTGCAATTTCTCTTTTCCTTTGTTCAATCTCAACAACAGTACCATTTAGTTTGACATATTCTTCATAACATTCACCATAACAAGAATGTCCACCACCAACACCTGTATATTCTAAATTAGGATATATTTTGACTGCAAAGAATATTGCAATCAATCCTACACCAAATAAGGTCATTCCTAATTCTTTCATACTATGTGTTCTTGTCTACTCCTTTCAGCAGTATACTGTTTTCCTGTTTTTCTTCCATAATATACATTTTTATGTATACCTTTTGTACCTTCTATATTTGATGATAACATCATATAAATTGCAGACATTACTATCCATAAAATAGGTACTATGATAATTCCTTCCATCATAATTTAAATCCTTCAAAGGTATCTTTCTTGATATCTTGTTTGATACCACCTATTACATAAGACTCTATTTCAGTCTCCTGTGGTGCATTCTGTTGACCTCTAGAGGACAACCAGTGTTGAGTCCATGGTAATGGGTTATTTCTACTAGAAACATCGTAGATTGGATTTAAACCAATTGCACGAAGTCTTCTGTTTGCAATAAATTCTACATATTGACTTAATAATGGTGTTGATAATCCTAACATACTACCATGCATGAATAGATATTCTGCCCAATCTTTCTCTTCTTCTACAGCTTCTTCATACATTTGATAGACATCTGGTTCACAATCTTTCATAACCTTTAACATCACTTTATCTTTCTCTTGATTCTGATAACATTTAAGAATGTGTTGTGTAATTGCAAGATGTTGTGCTTCATCCCTTGCAATCAGACTGATAATCTTTGCAGAACCTTCCATCTTTTTCATTTCTCCAAATGCAAAAGTACATGCAAATGATACAAAGAAACGAATACCTTCAAGTATATTGATACTAATTAATGCAAGATATAATTTTTTCTTTAATTCATATTCGTCTTTTTTGTATCCTAAACTATATCTTTGTGCATAATCTATAAATTCATCATATCTTTTTGTGACTGATTCTGCTCTTGCAATAATTTTTTTATCATCTAAAATTGTATCAAACACTTTGGTTGGGTCTGAATATAAATTCTTTATCATGTAAGTGTAAGAACGACTATGGATAGTCTCCATAAAATCCCATGCAATGATACATCCTTCTAACTCTGGAAGAGTACAGAAGGGTAGTAATGCAGTTGCAGGCCCTCTACCTTGAACTGAATCTAATAATGTTTGATATTTTAGATTACTAGTAAAGATATGTTTATGTGCTTTACTTAATTCATTGTAATCGTTCCTATCTTTTTGAAGAGAAACTTCTTCTGGTCTCCAGAAATACCCAAGTTGTCTTTGTGTAAGTTTGTCGAAAATCGGATATTTAAAATCGTCATATCGTTGGGTATTAAGTTCCTCTCCAAAGAAGATTGGATTCTTTAAAAAATTTACTTTGTTTCTATTAAATACTTTACTCATATTTCTTATAACCTTTACCACATGGGTTTCCTGTTATTGGGTCTGTTAATGCACTATTACCATATCTCCAATACTGCTTTTTGTTTTGTAGAAACTGGTTTGCATCTTCCCATGCTCTTCCAGATTTACTTCCTGTTCCATGATATATCGATGGTCTACCATCATATGCAAGTTCTGGAAAATCTCTATACATTGGGCCATCTTTATGTAAATAATGTATAAAGATTAGTCTTGCAGAACTACCTGCTAATCTTTCTCTCCAGTGAATTACATTACTACCTTGATAGAATAATGCATCACCTGGCTCTAACTTGACTGGTATACAATTTTCTCTTTCATCAAAAGGACTTCCCATCGATAAGTCCCATGACTCTTTATTATCCATTCCACAATAATTCATATCATTACGAACCCAGATGACCCAAGGTGTACTATCATCTGTGTTGTATGATATTGGAAAGGTTGCACTAAACTCACATGATGGTCTATCAGTATGACTTAACAACCTTGAATGTCTGTCATAAGTTCTTCCATACGAATATGTTGGAACTAATCTAACACCAAATAAATCTTCTATTTTCTTTTGATACATCAAAAGAATAGTTTCACCATAGTTTGGAAATGGCATTCCTTTACTGACCCAAGTATCTAATCCCTTACCTTTGTCATCAAAGTTGTCACCTATGATGTGTTCTTCTCTATAGAATTGTTTTCTTTGTTCTTGAAACTTAAACATATGATAAGTCCAATCAATATGTGTTTTTTCAAAAAAGTTTCTTGCAACAAAAAATCTATTTTTTGCAAATGAATAACCTTCTTTAGTTATTTCTGGTGCATCCTCTGGATGGTCTGTATCTGGATTAAAGATTTCATTTCTTGATTCTATGTTATAGTTTATATAACTATCTTTAATTCTTTGTTTTTCTTTTTTGTAGAACTCAGACTTTTCTATTTTTCTTTCTTGATTTTCTACTCTACTTCTTCTTGCAAAATTTATATGGCGCATGCCTCACATTCCTCATTATCTAAATCTTCCTGTACTGGAAGTGGGTCATCTTTTACTTCAACGACTTCATCTGTTTTCATATCATATGTATTTTGGTAATATGATGTCTTCCACCCATATTTATATGTTTTAAGAAGGTCTGTTGCCATAACTGACAAAGGAACTTCATTATTTTCATAATTTTCTGGGTTATATGACCAATTACCACTTATACCTTGGTCAAAAAACTTTTGCATTACAGATACTACCTTTATATATCCATCATTGTCTTCCATATCCCATAACAATGTGTAAAAGTTTTGCAACATTTGATATGATGGAACTATCTGTTTCAATGGGCCCTTTTTCGATTTCTTTATAGAAAGATAATCTCTTGGTGGTTCAATACCATTTGTTTCATTAGAAACAACACTAGAGGACTCAGATGGCATTTGTGCAGACAATGTACTATGTCTTAATCCATGCATCTTTATATTCTCTCTAAGACCTTCCCAGTCTTCATTTAATTCATTAGGTGTAATTTCATCAACATCTTTTTTATAAGTGTCGATAGGTAATATACCTTCTGCATATTTTGTTCTATCAAACCAATCACATGCACCTTTTTCAAATGCAAGTTTGTTAGATGCATCTAATAAACAATATTGAAATTTTTCTGTTAACTCATGTACCAATTTATATGCTTCTGGGTCATTATACTTAACCTTGTTTTTTGCAAGGTAATGTGCAAGACCAATGTATCCTATACCTAAACTTCTTCTTGCTTTAGTAGATACCTCTGCAGCTCTTACTGGATACTTTTGATATTCAATTAGTTCATCTAATCCACGAACTGCAATGTCACATAGTTCTGGTAGTTCTTCTAGTTTTATCGAACCTACATTGATTGCAGATAATATACAAAGTGCAATCTCACCTTCATCATCATCTGGATGTTGAATAGGTGTTGTAGGTAATGTAATCTCTTGACATAGATTACTCATGTTTACCTTATCTAGAAATGAACTATGACTATTACTATGGTCTATGTTCTGAATATAAATTCTTCCTGTTTCTGCTCTTTCTTTGAGCATATCCATAAACAGTGTTCTTGCATTTACTTTCTTTTTAGGGATAGAATATGCTCTCTCGTACTTTTCGTATAGTTCATCAAACTCACTTTCTCCAAATGCATCGTAGAGGTCAGGCACATCGTGAGGAGAGAAGAGAGTAATATCTTCATCGTTGATGAATCGTTCATAAAATAATTTAGATAACTGAATCGAATAGTCTAACTTTCTGACTCTATTATCTTCTGTCCCTTTATTGTTTTTGAGGACAATAATGTCTTCAATTTCTTGATGCCAGATTGGAAAATGGACAGTAGCTGACCCACCCCTAACTCCATTTTGTGTACAACATCTGACTGTGGATTCAAATTTCTTGAGAAAAGGGATAACTCCAGTGTGCTGAACTTCTCCACCCCTAATTTTAGAATTAATTCCACGAATCCTACCAGCATTAATACCAATTCCAGCCCTCTGTGCAACATACCTACCAATAGCCATGTCACTAGAAAAGATACTTGGAAGAGTATCATCACTGTCCACCAAAACACAACTAGCAAATTGTCGAAGAGGTGTCCTAACCCCAGCCATAACTGGTGTAGGGATGTTAATCTTAAATTGACTAATCGCGTCGTAATATTTTTTAACATAATCTAATCTTATCTCCTGTGGATAGTCCTTAAACAGAACTGCACTAATTAATATATACATAAACTGTGGAGTCTCATACAGTTTACCAGATGACCTGTCTTGTACAAGATATTTATCCACAACCTGTTGGAGACCCGCGTATGCAAACAACATGTCTCTCTTATGATTTAAGAATGAATTTAGTTTTTTCCATTCATCTTCATCATAATAATTTATTAAGTTTTTATCATATACACCATTCTCTATATTTCTTTCTACTATATCTTTCAATGGTGGATATATTTTACTGTCTTTCCATTTAGTATTGAATACATCTTTACGAATTGCAAACAATAATAATCTGGATGCAACATACTGATAATTTGGTGCATCTAATGATATTAAATCAGATGCAGACTTTATCAATGTCTCTTGTATTTCTTGAGTTGTCATTCCATCATAAAATGATAGATTTGCACTCATTTCTACTTGTGATGCTGAAACTCCATTGATACCTTTACATGCAGCTTCAACCATTTTGTGTATTTTATCTAGGTTTAATTTTTCTTTTGACCCATCCCTCTTTATGATACTCAATCCATTACCATTCACTATACTTTACTCCAATCGTTGATTGCAAGGTTTAATGATAACCCTTGCAAAGTATTATTTGTAATCACATCAATGATGTTTGGTATCTGATTGAGTACCATATCATTAATATCCTTTTCTTTTATTGTCTCTGGCCAAACACAAACTTTATAACCTTGGTCACCAATAGACTTCATCTTTTTGATGATTTCTTTGTTCCTTGGTTCATTATCAAAGATAAGAGTAGAACTACTCTTACTTATTTCATTTGTCACCTTAGAGAAATCTGAACCTGCTACTGCAATACAATTGTCCAGAAATAGAGAATCAATTGGCCCTTCAACAACATAAAGAGGTTTGTTGAAATCAACTTTGTCGAGATTGAAAATTAATGGTTTTTCTTCATCGAATCTTAATGTTAAATATCTTAGTTGTGAATCATTTAATGCTCTACCTGTTAGTCCTATCAGATTTTTTTGTCTGTCATAGAAAGGTAAAACAAGTCTTGGGTCGTTTCCTAAAACTCTCTTATTATACTTATAATTTATCGAACTTAGACTTTGTGAATTTTCAACAAAGTAAAAATCTTTCCACCATTTTTTTGGTATCTGTCTTCTAGTCAAATAATCAACACATAATTGACTGTCTTCTGCTTTAGAATACTTTGCAAGTGGATTAGATTTAAACTTTGGTGGTTCAAAAGTAAAGTTCTGTTCTGCAACTGGTCTGGTATCGTTCTTCTTACCAAACTTTTCCATGACCCATTGTTTGTATAACATATCATCGTGGTCTTTGAGAAAAATACCTATGTTAGTTGAATGACCACAATTATGACATTTAAAGACATAAGTGTCCTTATGCACAAAGTGATAACCTCGTGCTTTTAGTTTATTCTTGGAACTGTCTCCACAATAGGTACACGAATGATTGAAAAGTTTATCATCTTTCCACTTACCATTCCTCAACCTAGAGGATACCAGTTTAAGGTATTTTTTATCAATCCACAAAGACATATATCTATAATACTATAAGTCTGGGATTTGTCAAGGTAATATTCGTTCTCTCTTACGAATATCTAGACATTGGTTTTAATTTTTTGTGACGACTGCAGCTTGTGCTTCTGTGGTAGTTCCATCTGGATTTTTGATGGTCACATTTCTATAGTAAACTACAACTTCTTGTACTTCTCTAATGTATCTTCGTAGTTCTTGCATGTTATATGACATAAGTTCATAATCACTGATTGACATTGCAACGAATACAACATCTCCAGAGTTCATCCTTTTCATATCATCTAAGAATCTATCTAGATAAGTATAACCTTCTGGCCAATCTGGATTTTCTTTGCCGAGTGAGCAGTCTCTTTTTCCTGTTTCTTCGTTTTTGACACATGGATTAGTTATTTTTGCTTCTGATACCACATAGAACTTTGGTTCTTTCAAATCAATGTTCCTTGGCATTGTAGGTTGAATTATATCAATCTCTAATGGTTTACTTACTACTTCTACTTTCTTCGTTGGTATTAAAGAACAACCACTAATTGTTAGGGTTGATATCAGAATTAATGTCGTCCAACGAGTCCAATTCTTTACTGTCATTTTCTATACTCTCAAATACTTCTTGAGTTGCATTGTTTACTCTCTTTTCAATCATTCCTGGCTTTGCAACTGCAAGTTGGTTTAAATTATGTCTTCTAAAAATATCTAGATATGAGTTCATTTCTTGTTCAATCTGTGCATTTTTTCTAGACAACTGATTTAATGCTTTACCTTGTTTCTCATAAGATTCTTGCATTATCTTCATTGTTTCTTGTTGTTCTTTAACTGCACCTTCAAGTGCAAGATTATTTGCAGTTAGAGTTTGGTTTTCATTGAATAGATACCATGAACCAAGACCTAACACTAAAATAACTCCTATTAAAATCTGTTGCATTATGAATTATCCTCAATCCATTGTTTGATTTCTGCAACTGTAAAAAGATTTTCTGCATCTTCATCTGGTATTTCAACTCCAAACTGAGATTCGATATCCATGATTACTTCAACTACAGATAATGAATCTGCACCTAAATCATCAACAATATGTGATTCGTTTGTAATTGTAGATACATCTACATTTAATCTTTCTGATAATATTTTTTCTAACATTATAACTCCCTTATTATATAGTTCAGTCCAGCTGCACTACGATATTCAATCACCTCATTATCTTCATTTGTGAATTTGAGATGTTTCTCTTTTTGTTTGTGAAGTCTTTTAGCAATGTAAGTTCTGTCGTCTGCATCACCCCATTCTTTATTAAAGGATACAGTAATTTCGTATCTAGTTCTGAATAAATTTATGAACCACCAAAATGCACTCTTTATCCAATCCCAGATTTTAGTTATCCACTTTTGCACTTGCTCTCCACTGATAACATGACCAATATCTTGCTTTCCATTTAGGGCCTGGGTCTGCACAATTGTGTCTTGCTCTGAATGACTTTCTTCTTTCTGCATTGTCACGATTTATACCCATGTTAGGGTCACCAAATCTAACTACTACAACCTTACCCTTTTCATTCTTCACATATACTTTAAACTTCTTGTTAGGGTTCTCTGATGTCCTTATAGGGTCGTTTAAAGTGACTTTCTTACCTTGATATTCTGCTTCTGTAAGTTGATGGTCATAATATCCTAAACACTCTGCACAACATTCTTCTTGAGCTCTTCGTATTTGGTCTGATGTAGGAGCTCCCTTTTCACCTTTTTTTCTCATTCTTTCACCAGAACCAGCTTTAATTCTTGCCTTTTTCTTTCTGATGTTATCCCAAAGACCTTCTTCTAACTCCTCACCCATTCTCAAAAACATTCTGTTTTTTGTTTGACCTTTATCTGATGCAGTCATTCCTACCATTCTTGCAATAGAGTTGATAAAATTCATACCATCTTTTTGACTTCTTTTATATCTTTTACCCATCTCAGATTTAAGTTTCTTAGTTATGACATCTAGAACTTGTTCAACACCTGTCACTAACTTACCATCTGTCATAAGTCTTGCTTCATTTACAGATGCAAGTGAACCTTTAAGAACTACTTTCTTTTTTTCTTTTTCTTTATCTTTTACATGAGGTTCATGTTCATCTGGTTCATCACCAGAAACAACCATTCCAACTGTGTTGATTATATTTGTAAGTACTGGTGTGGGTATTGTAGATAGTATTTGCATTTGGTCTTTAGAAAGACCTTTAATTTTTTTTATTTTCTTTTTCCATGAAGATATTGCAGTCATATCTTTTTTTGCTTCACTCATTGATTGGCCTGGAGTATCATCTACATATCTTCTTAAAAGTTCTGGTGTACCTACTTCTCTACCAGAGGAATCTTCTTTTTTCTTTTTCTTTTTACGAACAATGGGTTCATTAGTCGAAACTGCATCTCCAGTTGAATTTACTGGTGCATCTTCAAACATGTCTTTAAATCTTTTCATTTAACATCGTGTCCTGTAATTAACATTGACTGGTCTTGGTCAATATTATATGCTTTGTATATATCGACTCCCATAACATTATCAGTCTTTCCTAAAACTTGAACTCTGTCACCTCTTTTTCCTATGACATCTTCTTCATTCCAAACAGATAATCTAAGTTCATACTCTGAACCCTTTATTAAATTATTTAGGTTATCATGTCCTTCTAATAAATCTAAAGTTAAGTTATTCTCTCTTAGATACTCATAGAAATGTTTTTCAAGTGCATCTCCATCAAGATTAAAATGTTCTTTTAGAAGTGCTAATGATGCAGCGTAAGATGCAAGTCTTGTTCTACCAAATGGTAGTAGTTCAAGAACTCTTTTTAAATTGAATACTAATCTGTGAAGTAATGTGTAAGAGTTTTTTTCTTCTGAGGTTTTTGGTTTTTTACCTTTGATTCTTTTACCATTATCATCTATAAGACCAAACTTATGTGCATCCATTTCACTCCACTTTCTGGTCATCATCTTTAGGATACGAAATACTATTACAGTATCTACTACACCCATTGCACCTTCTTGTAATTTAATTTGTGTCATAGTTCTCTTAATACCTGTGCTACTTCCATATCCACTGGGACATTTGTTTTCCAATCCTCTTGAACATAGTCCATATAAATTAAACAAGTTTTAAGTACAGGCCAGTACTCTAGGTCTATTTTGAACTCTAACATCTTTACTGAGTTTTTGAATCCAAATATATTGAAGATGACTATGAGATGATTTAGAATCAATCTCTCTCTTAGTTCACCATTGTTGTAGTATCTTCTTAACAGTCGTTTTAGATATCTAAACCTTCTAAGGTCTTCCATAAACTCTTCCATGGAAGTACATTGTGGGTTATCATAACACTGCATTGCAAACATGGTGAAGTTTTCGTCTGTCAACTTCTCAAATAATTTCATAATTTATATCCTAGTTTAATACTAGTATATAGGTGCAATGTTAGAAAAGTTATTTAACTGATGCAACAACTTTAAACATCATGTTAGGTTGTCTTTCCCATTCAACATGTAATTTTAAGTCTGAACCTTTTGCATCAATAAAATTATCATTGATGTCATTACCTTCTAGGTCTTTACCCATTCTTCCACCATATTGTGAAATAGGTATATCTTTTGAACCATTGTCTCCAACTTCATCTTCTGTGATTGATGGTTCAAATTGAATACCAATTTGAGTCACTTTTCTATATAATTGTTGCATTGCAGCTTCAACTGTAATGTGTTCTCTATCTGCAATGTCACCTATCCAAGTATTTAACTTACTTAAAACTTTTGAATCTGATGAAAACCTATGTAAGTCTTCAAGAGGGACACGACCTTTGACATCTCTTGACATGTCATTATAAGATTCTCTTATATGTTTTTTAAATGATTTCATAGTTCTATGTTCCTACACTTACTGCAACACCCAATACAGCAGCATTAGCTGCAAATAATTGGTCTGTTGGGTCTTTTTTAATTACTACTTCTTCACCACCAGAAAGAGTTATAGTTCCGATATCAGTGCCGTCTGACTGTTCTAGTGTCACTAGATGTCTTGTTGTAGATGCACCACCATTTATTAGTCTAACATATTTTGCACGACTAAAATTGGAAGCTGCACCTGTTGAAGTACCTAATGCAGCTTCTGTTCCTCTAAGTCTGTATACCATCATAATTTATTTCCCCAATTAAGCAGTGACAGTTATTGTACCAGCTGCAGTTCCGATTGAAGCAGATGAAGTAATTGTTGCATTACCACCTTCTGCTCTATCAACGATTGTTCCACTATTTAATGCAAGTGGGTTAGCACCAAAACTTAATACATCATTTGCATTTGTGGCTGCATTTGCAGCTCCAATTGCAAGACTAAATGTAAGTTTGTTAGTAGATGAACCACTAGTATATGCAAGTAAGTGTGGGCCTCTTCCAGAACCAGAACCTTGGTTTCCATTGGTCACTGAAAGTGTAGGTGTTCCACCACTTGTATTTACTGTCACTTTTTCGTTGAATGTGACTGTTGCTGACAAAGTACCACCATCTGATTTATCAAATGCAGTTGTCACCCAAGTGATGTCTGTGATGTCTGCTTGACCGATTGAAGTTGCAAGTTCCCCTATAGCACAAAGAACTTCTTCTTGATGATTATCAGACTTTTTAAATACCCAACCTTTTGCAGTTGCAAAAGTTAGTTTCTTTTCTGCAGCGGTCAACCACTTTGGTTTGGCTTCGTCTGCATCTGAATTACCCCATAAAGACATAATTTTCTCCTGTTCTTAAATTATTAGTTCCCTGTAGAGAAACTTTTTTTGTTTTACTATTGTATTTATAACTTTTAAGATTTTAGTTTCCCAAATATGGAACTAAATTAGTTTCTTTTTTCATCTCTTCCACAAAATCTTGATTGATTTCATCTTCAAATACTAGAACTACTGCACCATCATCTAACCAAAAATCCTCACCTTCATACTTTAATCCTGTAGGTACATGAACATTATACTTTTCATGTAAATGCATTGGATATTTCATGATTGTTTTTTGTTCTGGATGAGTAATAGTTTCAGATTGAAATACTAATTTAGGAAATTTACGACCTTCAAACCAGTCTCCTATTTTCTGTGGATTGTTTCTAAATGCATCTAAGTATTCATTACCACCAAATGGTATTGGAAATGAGTTATGTGTATATGGTCTTACATTGTTTTCCAAGAAGTATAATTCATTATCTTCTCCTAACATCTGAGTAATACTACCTTCATATGTACCACCTAATTTTGCAGCTTCATTTAAATATTCCACCACATTATCTCTCACTC
>Ga0160423_10002430_pt1 | contig 15555 bp, 18 predicted proteins | sample CRUFie14St8metaG_FD_108191 | JGI IMG/M metagenome (GOLD analysis project Ga0160423, IMG submission 108191) | Marine microbial communities from the Costa Rica Dome - CRUD Field 142mm St8 metaG | ecosystem: Environmental > Aquatic > Marine > Oceanic > Photic zone | place: Costa Rica: the Eastern... | reverse complement strand
GGTCATCCCCCTTTTGTGGAGTAAATAGATGGCACTAACCAAAACACAAGCAGACGGTATTAACCTTGCAGATACATTTGCATTTACTGGCACTGTCACAGGTGCAGGGGGTGTAAATTCAAGTAGTGCCATAACAAAAGGCTCTGCCAGCATTAACGTGCTTAGTGGATTAAACAAAGCATGGTGGCATACAGACAGCAACAACGGTGCTATTGATGATAGCTATAATGTTAGTTCATTTGTAGATGATACAGGCTATTCTCAGGTTAACTTTACAAACACTATGGACAACAATAAATGGACTTGTGTTTTAACAAGTGATGAACTGGAAGCTGTAATGTCTATTATGCAAAGTTTTGCAACAACTTCAGCTTGCTATTATCGTTCATATTACCCAAGAATAACATCTAATGCTGAACCAGATGATGTGGCTGGTATCTTAACAGGAGACCTTGCATAATGCCATACATAGGTAAATCCCCAGAGTTCGGTGTTCGCAACCGCTTCGTCTATCAAGCAACTGCTGGTCAGACTACATTCAGTGGTAGTGACGCAGACAGTAAGACACTAACCTATCAGGATAGCCTGTACCTAGACGTGTATCAGAATGGTGTGCTACTCAAGCCGGGTACGGACTATGCTGCCACGACAGGCACAAGTGTCGTGCTGGTAACTGCGGCATCCCTCAATGACATCGTTGAGATGGTAGCCTACGATACATTTTCCATTGCCAACTCGTACACCAAGTCCGAAAGTGATACACGCTACCCATTCAAAGGCAACAACTCAATTATCCGTTTGAATGGTCAGACTATCTCTGCTGACATTACGATTGACGCAGATGAAAATGGCGTATCGGCTGGGCCAATCACACAGAACGCAACCGTAACTGTTAACGGTTATTGGAGTATCGTATGACCAGTGTACTGAATGTAGATACTATTGCGGCAAAAAACGGCACTGACCCAGTTGCGCTGACTAAGCAGAGTGCGGCAAAAGTTACAGGAAACTTGCAGTCAGATGCTAGTAGCAATGCAGCAGTTTCGCTGAATATATCTAGCGTTACAGACACTGCGGCATCTCAAAACACAGTCGCAGTTACTAACGTTTTTTCTGCGGCTCTCGCTGTTGCCGCTTTAATCAGTAACCATGATGGTAGTTACAACAGAGGCCATTCGGTTGATGACTCAAGCGCATCTTCTTTTCTTACCCGCTCTTTTACTTCATCAAGTGGCTCACTTAGCGGTTCAGATGTAGCCCATTCAATCGCATTTTTTGGAGACCTCGCATAATGGCAAGCATACTTAAAGTAGATGACCTAAGAGGTAACGCAGCGGCTGGCAACATTACGATTACCAGCGAGGGTGGCTCTGCGACTATGCAGTTACAGCAGGGGGTGGCAAAGCACTTTGCAGGTTATACATCAGCTACTTCCACTTCCATAGTAAATAGTCAAAGTCTTAATAACTCTTCTTTGACGGATAATGGAACAGGCACAACTACTTTTACTCTTACTAATAATATGTCGCAATCAAAGTACCCAATACCTGATAGTGGTGGTGACAACAATGGTGGTTACAGTTCATTTATAGACGATGCTGTTATGACAACATCTTCTTATAGGTATTTTACTGGAAATGATAGCTTTTCACAACAAGATACAAACTTTCATAGTTGTATGGCATTTGGAGACCTAGCATAATGGCAAGCGAACTAAGAGTAAACACCCTGAAGGATGCCAGCGGTAACAACAGTATTGCCACCAGCTTTGTTGCAGGGGGAAGTGCGAAGGCTTGGGTAAATATAAACGGAAGTAGCGGAACGCCAACAGCAGCGGATAGCTTAAACGTCTCAAGTTTAACAGACAATTCTACAGGCAGATATGCTCCTGTTTTAACTAGCGCTATGGGCAATACCAACTTCTGTCCGGGCGGTCATTCAAACTTCCATGCAGCAGATAGTTTTAATGTACCGGGTGGAGTGGGCCTAGCGTGTAACAATGCTATTACGACAACCACAAGCACTTTTGAAGTGTCTAATTATTATACTAATTATATAGACGTAAAGTATTGCTTTGTTGATGTACATGGAGACCTAGCATGAGTAACGCAGCAGATTTAGCAAAGTTTGCAAACGATGGCCTCAGTGGGGCTGTGTTGCAGGTCGTGCAAGACACAGAATTAACGGGTCTTACCACTACAAGTACATCTTTTGCGGATAACGCTGGTTTAAGTGTGGATATTACCCCGCTATCTACCAGTAGCAAAATATTGATTATAGCCCAATTTGGAATAGCTACTAACGATAGCTGGAGTGGTGGTATTGCGTATTACACTTTATTTAGAGATAGCACTAATTTAGGAGACTCTAGCACTGGCGCAATCGGCTCATATCAAAATGTGTCGGGCGGTCACAGCAGCGGTGGTTCAATTACCTATTTAGATAGCCCATCTACAACAAGCCAGATTACATACACCATGCAAATGAGAACAGCTAACGGAAGCTATGCGATAGGAACTGGAAGTCATAATAATGCAAACGGAATAAATAGTATTACCGTTATGGAGATTGCAGGGTGAGTTATTCTTATATAGTTGATGCTTTAGTAGAGTTAGCACCAGAAGCTGAGTGGACTGTTTCAAACAGTGGTAGCGTTTCTGATATTGTATGGCATACCGATGGGCAAAAACCTACTAATTCTGAAATAGAAGCAAAACGACTTCAAATTATATCTGAGCAACCTATCAGACTGTTGCGTGAAAAAAGAAACAAACTGCTTGCCGAAACAGATTGGTGGGCTAGTTCAGACTTAACCATGACTCAAGCCCAAACAGATTATCGCCAAGCATTGCGAGATATTACAGACAATGCTACATCTCTTGATGACGTAACATGGCCTACAAAACCATGAAGCCAGATGATTTGCTCATAGCAACAGGCGGCATCTCTGCGCCATTTTGGTTGCCAGCACTTAACCAGTGGGTAGCACTTGTGTTTGGGTTGCTGTCCATTATATACGTGTCGTGGAAACTCTGGAATATGTACAAAGGTAAATAATCATGGCAATTACCACCGACGCACAACTCGAACAAGAGGTTGGTACGCTTGCTGCTGGTCAACAAGGTGGCGTACCTCAAGTAGCACCCGTACTTCAAACACCTCAAACAAACGAGTTGATGACAACATCGGGTACGCAAGTACAAGGTCAAGTAGCTGCACCCACCGTGACTGCACCTACGACCTCAACTCAAGTAGCAGTACCTACTGCTCCTGCGCCTAACGTAGGTCAAATATCTGCGATACAGCAGGTTACTCCGCAGGTAGGCACAGCCCAAGCGGCTCAAATTGCAGCCGCCCCCCAGATTGACTTTGCACAAGATGTAGAAGGTCAAGTATCTTCACAGGCAGTTGCTACTGCTGCAACTCAACAGCTTGACCCTCAAGCAACAACTCAATATCAGTTGAGTCAGCTTATGGCTAGCGTTCAGCAAGGTCAGCCTTTGCCACCTTGGGCATCTCCTGCCGTGCGTAAGATAAGCGGAATTATGCAAGCACGTGGTCTGGGGTCATCCAGTATGGCTGCTGCAGCTATGACGCAGGCCGTCTTGGAATCAGGGGTGGTTATCGCTTCTCAAGATGCTAACAAGTATGCTACCATACAGTTACAGAATCTAAACAACCAACAACAGACAGCACTGGCTAACGCAGCTACCTACGCTGCAATGGATAGAGCTAACCTATCCGCACGTTTGCAAAGCGCAGTTGTCAACGCCCAATCATTACTTGCTGTAGAAACGAAGAATCTTGATGCACAACAACAATCCAATACTATTACTTACAACGCGCTTACTCAAGCTGCATTTAAGGATGCGGCAGAAGAAAATGCGCGTTTGCAATTTAATGCGAAAAATGAGTTGCAAGTCGAAGAGTTCTTTGCGGAACTGGGTTCTCAAGTCGAAACGGCAAACGCCAACCGACAAGCAGGACTAGAGCAGTTCAATGCAGGCGAACTAAACGCACAAGCACAGTTCAATGCAAGTATGCGTGACAATCGGGAAAAGTTCAACGCTAACATGCAGTACGCCATTGACCAGTCAAACGTACAGTGGCGCAGGCAAATCAACACAGCCAACACAGCAGTTCAAAACGAAACAAACCGCATCAACGCTCAAAACCTGTTTAACGCCAGTCAAAATTCTTTGAACAATCTTTGGCAAAAGTACAGAGACAATGCCGCATGGAACTTCCAGAAGAGCGAGTCTGTTTTGCAAAGACAGCATGAAATCGGCATCATGGCTATGGAATTTGCTAATTCAAAATCACTGTACGACCAGCAGCAAAAAGACAACTTAGCTATGGGTATTGGAAACTGGATTGCGGCGTGGATGGCTACATAGGAGAGTATGTTTAGATGAGCCTACTTAAAACAACATTAAATATAGCGGCAGCTGTGGGTGGAGGATATATTGCTAGCACAGGTGCAGGTTCTGACCTGTTCTTTGAAATAAAGAATGACACAACAAAAAAGCTTGCACAATCTTTTCTTACGGCAACAGGAAAAGGGGGAAAAGGCGCAGATAGTCGTCCCTTTGCACCTGCTCCAGAAGTACGTCCCCGCAGCGTTAAGGAACTTACTCGGCTAAGTCCAAGCACTGCTCCTGCCAATCTTCAGCCTGTACAGCAGATGGTAGCTGCAAACCCTCGTTTGGAAACTGCCGTAGCTAATCTATCTCAGAGTGCTACCAACGCACAGGTACAGGAACTGTTCGCAATGTATTCGCAGCAACAGTCTCCCACTATCAAGCAGGGCAGAAAGACCCTTTCCATCGAACAGCCCGGAAACATACAGGTAACATAACATGGAACGAGATATGAAGATGGCTCAACCGGGAAGTATCGAAGCAAAAGACCCCTTTGCTTCCGTACCACCGGGCTATTCTCTTACAACAGATAACGAACGTTGGCCTTGGGGTAGACCACCACAGCAGGTAGACCCTAATCAAGTAATGGAAGAGGCTATCAACTCTCTAGATAATCGCAAGGTAAAACAGGAGATGATGAAACTGCTTGTCGTGGGTGCATCTGTCGAGTCTCTTGTCGAGGGATACATACTACAGGCTTTTCATGAAGGTAAGTTCAACCCGGACGTAGGTTTGCTTATCAAAGGGCCTCTTGCTATGTACATTGCAAACATGGCAGAGGAAGAGGGTGTGCCATATCGTTTCTTTGAAAATGAAGATGCACTTACTGAAGGGGAGATGGACGATGAGACATTCTTCGGTATGATGCAGCAGAACAACCCTCAGATGTTCGAGTATGTTTCAGAAACAGTCAACAGAGGTATTCGAGAAGGTAACGCCCCTCGCGCACCTAAAGAAGATAACTTTATGAATATGACCAAAGAGGAACAATAGCATGGGTATTGGTGCAGCACTAGCTATGGGCCTTGTACAGGGCTTTACTAAAAACATAGAAAAAGAACAGCAAAATCGTGAGGCAGATTCTAAGAAGCTTGACGATTTGAATACCCTGATGTTCGACTCTGCGTTGAAAGGTGAGCTTCACCCAACAAACGCAGCGGTCATAGGTGCGTCTATTCGTGATGCTCGTGGCGAGTTGGATGACAAGGAACGTATCAGTATCTTTGGTAAGTCAACGCCTCGTGTGGGTGTAGATGTCAGTGAGCTTGCACCGTTTCTGCACTACTCTGACCCTGACAAGAAAGATGACGACGGCATAACCAAGACCTTTGGTAAGGGTGTTAATTTTACCAGTCCGTACTGGAAGACAATGAACGCAAACACCGCAAACAATTGGTTGGCTGAAGTAGCTGCAAAACATACCGCGTATCAATCAATATACGCAGAAAACCCCGACATATATCAAAGTGTAGTACAGGCTGTTGATGGTGCAAAACGAACTGTCACGCAAAAGGCTATTGAATCTGCAGGCGGCGATAAGACAAAGGTACAGGTTCCCAACTTTAGCTTCTTAGACCCGTTTACGAATTTTGGCTCTGACATGAATCTGCAAAATCTTCCTGCTACAGCACAAAATACAGCCCTCACAAACGACGAGTTATCAAAAGCTTTCAACACAAATGTCGTTACGTCTTTCAAATTTTCAGAAGAAGCATCGGAAGAAATGCACAGGGTTGCTGGGATATCTACAGATTCGCCTGACGAACTTAATGCAATGAGTCAAATAGCTAAGGGCTTGGGTACGAGTGTTGCAGAGCTTGGAAATGAGTGGAAAAAATACACCGCACGATTTGGTATGACTGATGACATGTCATTTCAACTGCTTGCTGCATCTATACAGCTAGGAGGTAAGGATAAGTATATTAACACGCTTGACCCTGATGAACAATACTATACCTATTCTGATACAGAGAAGGTATCTGCTTACGAAACCATCACCAGTATGTCTCCAGACAAAGCCTTCAACTCTCTCGTGTTCATGCTTGCTCCGTACATGAAGTACAACAAAGAATCTGGTATGATACTTCCCGGATTTGACACGCTAGGTTCACCCACTCAAAAACAGGACTACGTTGTTAAGCGGCTAGGTGGACAGTTCAAAAACTTTGGCGAGTTAGACAAGACGGTAACTGCTAACCAAACAGCGGTCAATCAACTAGAAACATACATCGCAACTTTGGATATGACTGACGCGCCTCTAGCCTATCAGCAAATTAAGCAATTCTTAAATGGTCTGTTTGGGTTTACAACTAAGAGAAGCTTCTACGGTGCGCTTAAACGAGATTTGTTTACAGGTAACACAGAAGAAGAAAAGGATAAGCGAATAAAAGCCTCAGGCGGCAGAGAATACTACCTAGACGAAAATGACTCGTATCAATCATACTTGGATAAAAAAGTAAATGAGGCTACAGATGCAGGACTATCTGCCGAACTAGAAGCATTTCGCGTTGGCCTTGCTTTTCAGATGGCTCGTGCGGCTGACCCTTCGGGTCGTCTTTCTAACCAAGATATTGACTTGCAGATGGTACGTTTGGGCGGACCGTTTAGAACAACCGACGATGCAGTTGCAGCCACAGCAGTTGTACTCGACCAATTCAAAGAAGAGGTTGCAAAGTACAAAGTGTTCCGTGATTTTGGTGCAGGTATGGGAAATATGTCCGATGCAGATGCCGGAGTTATCGATGCGGCTATCGTAATCAAAGACATGGAACGCACTGCCAGCAGAGTAGGAACGCTTGTCCAAGAGACTCAAGCAGCGGCAGCAACCAGCTTTGAAAACAGGTCACAAAACCCGTCGGCAAACTTTACCGCTGCTGACGGAAGTGAAGTATACATGGCACTGGACGAGAATGGAGCATCTGTACGTGGTATGAATGGCAAGGTTATATATACCGATGCAGAAGGTAACGTCGTTACAGATGTAATTACCAAGCAGGCAGCACCTAGCGGCGGCAACGAGGAAGCTCAGGTCGTGACTAAAAATACCAAACCCGAACCCAAAGGCGAGGATGAAAAAGACCCAGCGGCTCCTAAAGGGGATACCCTTCCTACTGGCATACCCTACACTGAAGCAGTAGGTCCTGACGCTAAGTATTCCGTCTCAGGAACATCGCCCAACATAACCCTTACCGAAAAAGCTACAAACAAAGCTCTCCCCGGAACATACCGCTTTGAAGGCAGTATGTTTGTACAGAACAGCATCTAAGGAACGTATCGTGGCTGAAATTCAAACAGTTAAACCCGTACCCCAACCCGCTGGCAGGTTCACTGCCGCGCAGTCTGGTCTAAGTTCTGCTGCTATTGAGGCGGCAGATATCAAGCAGGTAAAGGTTCCGACCTTAGGTGACGTTCTGTTTGGCGGTGTAAATCAGGTAGGAGGAGCAGAAATAAATCCTGACCTGATAGTAAACGCCAGAGCAGGCGACCTAAACGCGCAATCGCAAATAGGCGAAATGCTAGACCAAGAAGCGGTACGAGGTCAGCAAGCACAGATTGCAGGCACACGCATCGATGAAACAGGCAAGCGCGTACAAAACATACCCCAAGACGCATCTGATGAAGTCCGTGAGGAATTACGTAAGTACGGTGAAAGCGGCGAACGTCTTTTGTCACTTATCAAGTCCTACGGCGTAACCGACCCGCTTGCTCAACAGACAATCATAGATACATTCATACGCGGAGAGTTTTTTACCGACACAGCAAGAGGCGTTGTGGAAGGCTTTCGCTTTATGTCGGAAGCTCCAAACCTAGCAGCCTACATGGCTATGGGTGCGTACTCTGTTGCACAAGCTATGGGTGACAAGACTATCGACGAAGCATGGGCAGAGCGTCAGGCAGGACTTACCAAGTTTAGTACAGGATATGAGCGGTTTGTTCAAGACAACCTTGGTATGAACAAAACGTACGGCATACATCTGAACAATTACATAGCGGATAAGTACAAAGAAACGTACAACACCGAAGACAACGATGTATATAGCAGCAGGTACATTCTGAAGCCGGACATCGAGGGCATAGACGAAGAGATACCTACGATAGAATCAAGAATAATATCAGATGAGCTAGGTGAAGCTTTGATGAAGTTCTCGTTCAGTGAACTGCCTTTTGAACTACAGACAGCTAGCTTTCTTGCTCAGAATGTAAGCTTGAGTGGTCCACTGGCAGCGCGTCATGTTGCAGGTGGTAAGACAAAATTGAATCAACTGCAGAAGTATCTTTCTGAAAATCCAAACAGTCTTGCTAACAAGGTAGACAGCGTTGCAGGTTACAGGATTATGAAAGCTGAACAGGCTAGGGGAAAGCTTGCTGTTTCTAGCAGAAATTTTGTCAATCGTATGTCAGAGCGATTTGGTATCAAGGGTTCTGTGGGAACTGCCGTAGAACTGCAAAAAGCTAAAACTGCTATAGCTGCTGTAGATGCCGACATAAAAGATGCTACTAGCGCACTCAGCACAGCAAAGCAATCTGGCGATGCAAATGAGATACGTATTGCTAGGGCAAACCTCGAAGCTGCAGAAGGACGCAGAAACAGGCTCGTATTTAAGGGTGCTAAGAATCCCTTTTTTAGAGAGCTTGTTGTTGACGAAGCCATCGTAGCTTTTGGTCAAGCTGCTGGATACAACATTCTTCCCGGCTTGTTTAACGACGCAATCAGCGATGATACGGGCGGCATGATAGGTGCGCTAACTTTTGCCTTTGGGGGAAGAAGTTTAGCTTCTGGCGCGATAAAGTATGGTGTTCCCTACGGCGTAGGTTTACCTGCGGCTGTAGCAACATTCGGCACAGTTCAGCCGGGGATGGTAAGAGCCATAGGCGAAGAGATGGTGCGTACAATAGAAGACGTTACCAATCTTATTCCCCTAGTTCCTGACATGAGGGGTATGTTTATACGCAGAGACTTCTCCGGGTTGGAAGCACAAATAGGAAGAAGCCTCACCTCTCAGGAAGCAGCGTCCATCAGGGCGATTGCAGATATAACAGAAAACTTACGTCCAGACCAAAGAGAAACAGTATACAAAGGGATGGTAGAATTTGATGCCGTGCGAGACCGTCTTCTCAACGCCGTGTCTGATGAAAACAAAGCTAGGGCAGGAGAGATTCTCAACTTGTCCTTTGCACAGATTTCTTCTCTAGCCCCTTTGCAAGCCCTAGAAATGAACGCTGCAGGTAAGATGAGAGGGGCGGATTTGACTACAGCAGTTGATGCACAGGAGCAGAGAGAGCGGGGCATACAGGCTGCAAACTTACTTTTAGAAGAGTTCAGAGGGCTTGTAAAAAAGGGCGGTGTCGATACGGAAGATACCAAGTTTGCGTACGACTTTATTAATAACATAAATCAAGCTCAAGAAGCAATGGTTATAGCCAACGCCAACTCAAAGCGCGACTTGCTAGGGTTGGTACAAGAGTATAGACGTGCTGTTCTTGAAGACCCGCTAGAAGATATAGACAGTGAATTTTTGCCAAGAATGATAGACTTGGAAACTCGTCTTCAGTCGGACATGGCTCCGGGTGCAGTCATAGATATTGGCAGGCAAAGAGAAATTGTTAACAGCGTAGTAAATAATGTTCGTAGAGGTTTGAATGAGCGTTACAGAGCGTTGAGAGAACTGCGGGGAACAGGCATAGCAAGAAGAAGACTAGGCAAGCTGGTTGAAGAAACGTACGACATTCACATGGATGCCATTACTGCAAAGGGCAAGCTAGCGTACACAAAGCTAGAAGAAGCACTGGGCGGAGAGATGGTAGACTTTTCTAGCGTTGTACGTACGTTTATGAATGAAGCTACCGAAGCAAAGAACGTACCCCTACGACAGTTCTTTGACCCTACCAACGAAATATTTACCAGCCGTTCTGGTAGAGCCGCATACAAAGCGTTCGAATCTATGGCAGAGAAGAACTTGCTTGAGGCGATGGACGCAGAAGATGTATCCGAACTGGCACAGTATCTGGGAACGAAGACCTTTTTAGACGGTGAAGCAAATCCTGATTACATAGCCGACAGCGTGGGTATCATGGACATAGCCATGTTTATGCTGGAACGTGAGGGTAGTACGTTTAATCCGTTCAAGGGCGGTGTGTTCGAATTGGACGAAGTGTATCGACACTTCCGCAACATGGGACAGCGTATCGCCAAAACAGATGAAAACAAAGCACGTCCGTACAAGGCAATGGCGAGACAGATAGACAACGCTCTGTCGTCTAACGAAAAGGTAGGGTCGTCATTACAAGAAGCGCGTTCACAGTATCAAGATGTTGTGTTTGATATCAAGCGTCCGGGTTCAGTAGGCGACAACATCGACAATTCTCGCAGCGGTCCTCCTCTTGTTAATCCTACTCCTGAAGGGTACAACAATCCATACAAGAAGGGTAAAAGCCCTGTTGAATGGCACAAGGAATTAGTTCTGGATATTGGCAACGCAATATCAGGTAAGTCATTTTCTGAAGATGATGTTTTGAAGGGCGTGGAAGACTTGACTCGCTTTTGGTCAAACAGCACCCTGACTACCGAAAACGGCAGAGAGCTTGTTTTTGACATTACCACCGACGAGGGTAAGGAAGCGTACGAAAACCTCAAAAACATGCTAGAAGCTAATCTGTTTGAGTATTGGGGTGCAGCAAGAGCGGGTGCATTGCAGAAGCAGCTTGTTATTGCAGGAACACCGGGAGCTAAAGTTCCTGACTATGACTTCGATGTGCTTGCTAACTTAGAGGACCTGCAGCCATATCTGAATGTTAACGTTAGAGAAATCGAAAACGGGGTGGAAGTGGTCAAGAAAAAACCTATACTTGACCTCGGTACTATCGTACAGGAAGAAACTGATATATCCAAACTGATAGCCAAAAACAAAGGGCTACAGTTTGAAGTTGATGCGTATGTCAACAGAATAAACGACACGCTTAAGGATGTGGACGACGATATTATCGTACGCTCAGAACTGAGAAGAAAAAATGAAGCTAGCCTAGCAAAGGCTGCTCAGACTACAAGCCCTCTAGAGTTTTATAAAAAGTATGTAAGTCCAGAAGGTGGCGGCGGAAAAGAGGCGTTTGATGACCTAAAGGGTTTGTTTATAGACGGTCTTATAAAATCAGGTGTGTCACGAGACGATGCGATACAGCGATTTAACGATGGCGCAAAGTATATGATTTTTAACGGCATACTTAAAAATGCCGAAGAAGGCCCTAACGCAAGGCAGACTTTCTTCGGTATGGATGGTTCGAAAAAAGCCGTGATGACGTTAAGTAATCCTGAACGACTGACAAAAGATATAGAGAATCCAAACATAACCGCTATCATGGAAGACATCGGTATGACTGCTGAAGAGGTCGGTATGTTAGAAGACATGTCCCTGTTCTTGAGCAGAGCGTACGGAGTCCAGCAAGCACCATTCACACCTAAGGGTATGACTACACCCATATCAATGAACGAAGTGATAAGCCGCTCTTTCAACTTGGCTAGAGGTATGGTTAGCCCTCAGTATGTGGCAGCAGAACTGGCGTTTCGTTTGATGTCACAAAACGGAATAGATTCTCTGAAGCTTGCAGCCACAGACAGCACTGCGGGTACACTGATGTCAAAGCTGTTACGGAATCCTGAAGAGATTACAGATAGAGATATTCGTACTTTGGGTACGATAGCAACAAGGTTCTTGATACAAGAGCTTTATTACGATGGGGAACGCTCAGGCATTGCCCAAGCAAAAGAACTGGTTGTAAACATGATGTCATCTGACGACATCGAAGCAGCCGAACAAGCGGAGAAAGACTGATGAAAACCTACAATAATGGCCCACGTAAGGGTATGATGTATGGTGGTGCAACCCGTCGTAAACCAATGATGTATGGCGGCACAGCTAAAAAACCACGTAAAAAAATGCAGATGGGTGGTATGACCCAGTCTGCACCGATGAATAAAATGAATATGCAACCAGCTATGGGTATGCCCAAGATGATGGCAGGTGGCGGGAAAGCAATGCTAGGCGACCTAGATAAAGACGGCAAGATGTCCGGCTACGAAAAGGCTCGTCAGAACGCTATTGAAAAAAACATGAAAAAGAAACGCTAAATATAGCTGCGTGACTTTTCCATAACTTCATCACCGACTGTACGCAAGTACCGAATTAGGGATGCTACACTGTGCGAACCTTCGTACGATGGCATCCCTAAATTCATTTCGCGTTCAAACTCGTCGGGATTGACACCGTCCCAAAACAATTCTACGTTACCATTGTTCAGCAGGTTTGCTTCTAGGGAAAATAACTTAGCCTTCTTTGCCATCTTTGTATGCCTTGAATACGTCTGTTGAGAATAGCTTTTGTAAACTCAAAAGGTACATCCGTGCAGCACCATTGTCTCCCCCCGAAACGGTACGTTTGTGGTCAAGGTTGTCAATGATACGCTTGAGAGACGGCACATCAAACACAAGTGTTGCGAATGTCTCGTCCCCTATGCAGAGGTTGTGAAACCAGTAGTCTGATTCCGTGGCTGCAATACCGCTGGGTTTGCCGTACGATTCGTACTCGATAGCAATGTTGCCAGTTCGAACCCACATGTCTCGCTCTGACTTCACCTCAATCTTCTTATCCTGTAGCATGTCAGCAACACGCTTCTCGCGTACCTTGCCATACTGCAGGTCAATATCAAACTTCTTGCGGTCTGCTACACACGGTTCAAGACTCATTCTTCTTCCCCCTGAATCTATGCTTGAAGAACACAATCGTATTCAAGCCTGTATTGATGGTTACCATAGCCAGCAACCACCATTGCCACCAGAGTAGCGTAAACTGCCCAGTATCGTCAAGCATTTTTCTCTGCTTCCTTCAATTTAAGTGCCATCCACTCATTGTAGCAGGGATGCCCTTTGGGTGGGTCGTGTTGTACCCACCCGTCTCCACGTTTCCAGACCATCATGCTGCTGTCAAGTCCACAACTTCACAAACACCAGCCGTACACGCAAGTTCGCGAGAACCACTGGTATTGTCTTCCTTCTCAAACAAAGAGAGCTTGTTCCAGTCTAGTTCTACGTAGCTGTAGGATTGCTGCCAATCGTTGTACTCGTCAACGTCTATATCTTGATACGGGGCTTGCTGGTACGTGTGGTCGCTGTGCGGCAAGAAGGATACCCCAGAAGCAACATCAAAGTTCTCGTAAACCCACGCCCCTACTTCCATCCACTCGTCTTCCTTGACAGAGATAGTTACAGATGGTTTGTGTTCACACCAATGCAGCGCGTATGTTTTCCACAGTTCTAGCTGTTCGATAGCTGTCATCTGTGTACGTGTTACCGCACCGTCGGGTGACTTCATAGCGAATGAGAACACGGTTGTCGAGTCTGGCTTCATCACATCCCGTTCATTCGGAACACCCGCATCAATCATAAACTGTGTTAACGGGTCTTTGTTATCGCCGCGAACCGTCCTAATATAATAGTCGTTGTGACGTGCGTGGATACCACTGGCTGTATCAGTTAGCTGAGACACAGTGCCGGATGGCTTAACACAGGTGATAGCCGCAGACTGGGGGATACCTAGCATGTCTGCATACTTCTTGTTTGTATCTACCGCTTCCTGTCTCATCTCCTGCAGCCACTTAGAACTGTCTACGTTCTTTGACAGCACAGAGTGGTCCATAATACCAGTTAAAGATACACCTAACAGTCTTTCTTCTTCTGTATTCTTCTTCCATACATTTCGCAGGTATTTGAAGTCGGTCAGGGTTGACTGTAGTGTACCCAGTATGGTTGCTAGGCGAACCTTGCGCTTCAAGCTGTTCAGGTCGTCACTTTCACGTACCATCACCTCTGACAGGTTACAGAACTGATACGGACGAAGTATGATTTCAGAACACGGGTTAGTACCCCACATGTATCCTGTCTCACGACGTTCGTTACGTGCTACCTGCTTGTCAGCCGCTTCACGGTTAAACATACCCCGCTCACCAGACTTACTCTCGTACAGGGCAACCCATTCCCGCATGAACGTACCAATCTCTGGCTTACCTTTGTAGGCCACAGAGTTGTTAGCCAAGGCACGTTGGCCTTCGTTCTCCCACCACATACCAGACTTAGCATGTGCCATCTGGTCGTCGTTCAAGTTCGACAGACTAATCAATGCTGACCGTCTGACTCCCCCAACAACTACAATCTCCCCAATCTTACACATCAGGTCGTGACACTCGATAGGAAACAGCTTGCGTCCCTGTGCTTTCTTGAATGTCTGCACGACAAAGCGAAACAGGTCATCCAACGGCTGTGGTCCTGATGCTCTGCCGCCCATAGTCTTGAGGCGTTCCCCAGCAGGGCGAACCTGCGACATATCCCAAGTAGGAATCTGTCCTGCATACAATAGCGCAATCAGTTCGCGCAGAGACTTAGCCCAACCCGGCTTGGAATCACCTACCTTGATTACGGTGTCAGTGTTGTGCATGGCATCACTAATCACGGGTAGCTTGTCTACGTTCTCACGCTCAACAGAAAAACCTACCCCAGTGCCGCACATCAGGATGTACATGCACTCGTCAAACGAACGAGGGCTGTCTACTGGTATGTAGCTACAGTTATACCCTGAGATGTTGTCCCGTGCCAAAGCTGGCCCAGATGTCATCATCGCTCTCATGCTAGGCATAATCTCTAGGTTCAGAATTGCTTCCTGAATATCGTCCACATCTTTCTTCGGCAGGTCATACTGATGCTTACCCTTCACTTGATTGACCATGAAGTTGACGTAGCGGTCAACTGTCTCATGCCAATCCTCACGACGCTGTTCGTCATCTAGCCAACGGGCGTACCGTGACTTGTGTATGAATTGTTGATAAGTAGTAGGTAACATATTATTCATTGTCTTCTCTTTCCTTTGGTAACCAAACGTCAACATCGCTGTTGCAGTTCGGACAGTGTAAGTTTGTTAGTATAGCGAAGTTTTCGGTTTCTTCAGAGATGTCGTGGTCGCATCCCCAAATTAGTTCAGTGCCACAGTGCCAGCAGTTCATTCTTCTTCTACCTCTTCTATTAGTCTTCTGAGGTAGAACTCTGCTTTTTCGAGGTCTTCGATTCCGTTTTTGTATCTGTATCGCCAGAGGT
>Ga0160423_10002428_pt1 | contig 15557 bp, 26 predicted proteins | sample CRUFie14St8metaG_FD_108191 | JGI IMG/M metagenome (GOLD analysis project Ga0160423, IMG submission 108191) | Marine microbial communities from the Costa Rica Dome - CRUD Field 142mm St8 metaG | ecosystem: Environmental > Aquatic > Marine > Oceanic > Photic zone | place: Costa Rica: the Eastern... | reverse complement strand
TCACAAGAATATTATTTGAAGATGGATATAATTTTAGACAGTATAGAAGTCCATTAGGAACTATAATCTACAGAACTATCAATGATGATACTGTCAAGTTTGGAGATTCATGGTGGCATTATTTTGATATAGGTGTCAACAGAGATCAGGTATCATTTGATGCAGCATTACAACTCAATGATTTAGATCCAAAAATAATAGAGGATAGAAATAATTGTGGTGTTGCACTTGGATACTATAATAAAGTAGGTAGAAAAGGTAAGCATCCTCAAAGGGGAGCAAAAGATCAGTGGAGAATTAGACATGAGTTTGTCAACGCTATGAGATCTTATGTTGGCATGACAAGAATGTATGTCAAACATAGTCATAAGTTTATGAGGAGTGTTCAATGATAATATACACATGCATTACAAATGGATATGATACTATACCGAATCATTATTATGATTCAGAGGTACAGTATGTCTGTTTTACTGATGGTACAGTTGATGTTCCTTCACCATGGGAAGAGAGACCAATACCTATTGAACATGAATGTCCTCGTAGATTATCTGCCTATGCAAAAATAAATCCACACAAACTATTTCCAGATGGATCGCAAACTGTATGGTTAGATGGTTGTTATGTGATGACCAAAGAGTATGTTGAATGGTGTAAGAATATCTTTACTAAACATAAACGTACTCACATGAGACACTTCTTCAAGTTTACTTACATCGAGGAAGTGATGGAAGGGTACGTGGCATCATTCAATACTTACGAGGATGTTATGAAGATAACTAATACCCTCAAGGAACTAGGATATAATTTCAAAGAGTATTGTAGTCCTGTATTGGCATCTATATGGAGGACTGTGGAACCAGAGATGTATGAGTTCCATGATTTGTGGTGGAAGTATTCATTGATAGGACCGAATAGGGATCAGATATCTTTTGATACTGCAAGACAACTTACAAAGTTAGAGTGGAATGTACATGAACCAAGAGACAAAGGGGTGTGGCCAGAGGTAGGTATTGATTTTGAGAATAAGGCATCTAGAAATAAATTACATCCACAGGCAGGTCACTTGGAGCAATATAAAAATACAAAACCATTGCTTGAGGAGTTGCAGAGGGTAACAAGACTAGTCTATAGACTCAATTACAGACATAAGTTTGACAAATATATACAGACCAATGTTATAAGTCCTACTTTACCAAGATCTTGTTGACAAAATTGTGAAGTTTTGTTATAATAAATAACGAAAGGGTGTTGTTTTCAACACCAACTGCTCCCAACCGAGACCTACGTAGGCAGTATAATACATCGTCTCTTTATCCTGTAGTGAGGGATTACAGGAAATAAGTTTCGCATCTACCCTTGATGCCCTACTTAAAACGTCTTACTAATGACAACTCTTTCAAAGCAAGGCAGAGGCGGTCTCCTACAGGGATGGCCAGAGTTCTGCGAATGGGTTACCTCAACAAACAACAGATTATATGTTGGTTGGTTCGGTGTACTCATGATCCCATGTTTGCTCACAGCAGCAGCATGTTTCATCGTTGCATTCATTGCAGCACCTCCTGTCGATATTGACGGAATCAGAGAACCAGTTGCTGGTTCATTCATGTATGGTAACAACATCATCTCTGGTGCTGTAGTTCCATCTTCAAACGCTATCGGTCTACACTTCTACCCAATCTGGGAAGCAGCAACAGTAGACGAATGGTTATATAACGGTGGTCCTTACCAACTCGTTATCTTCCACTTCCTAATCGGAATCTCTGCTTACATGGGCAGACAGTGGGAACTATCATACCGTTTAGGTATGAGACCTTGGATCTGTGTAGCATACTCTGCTCCAGTGTCAGCAGCATTCGCTGTATTCTTAGTGTACCCATTCGGTCAGGGATCTTTTTCAGACGGAATGCCTTTAGGTATCTCAGGTACATTCAACTTCATGTTTGTATTCCAAGCAGAGCATAACATTCTTATGCACCCATTCCACATGGCAGGTGTAGCAGGTATGTTCGGAGGATCTTTATTCTCTGCTATGCACGGTTCACTCGTTACTTCATCTCTAATCAGAGAGACAACAGAAACTGAGTCACAGAACTACGGTTACAAGTTTGGACAAGAAGAAGAAACATACAACATCGTGGCAGCACACGGTTACTTCGGTAGATTAATCTTCCAGTATGCTTCATTCAACAACTCAAGAAGTCTTCACTTCTTCCTAGCAGTATTCCCTGTTGTATGTGTATGGTTGACCTCTATGGGCATCTGTACAATGGCATTCAACCTAAACGGATTCAACTTCAACCAGTCTGTAGTAGACGCTAATGGTAAAGTTGTACCAACATGGGGCGATGTTCTAAACAGAGCAAACTTAGGTATGGAAGTTATGCATGAGAGAAATGCACACAACTTCCCACTTGATCTTGCTGCTGCTGAGTCAACACAGGTTGCACTTGTTGCTCCAACAGTTGGCTAATTGCAATACATATGATATAATAAGGAGGTCTAACGACCTCCTTTTTTTATGCTCAAGTCTAGAAAACCCACAGAAGATTACGATCAACTCTTAGCACGGTTCTCTAAGAGAACTACTCAATTAGAATTGGAACAAACAGAAGTTGTTGATTCTTATTTGAAATGGATTGAATTAGATAAACAACTGAACTACTTACGTGGATGTAAAGATACCATTGAATACTTGAAGACTGGTAAGTTACCTAACGATGGTAATCATACAGGTATGAGAGATCATAAACCAGTTAGGCACAATGACCTAGATGCATTGGACTAGGCATTTATTTTTGTTACATGATGATCAAAATGTGTTGATCTACCCACTAAATATTAACAGAATTAGGGGTAATCATGAATCCAAAGTTCTTTATTATGAAACCATAGTTCTATAGGAGAAAACAGGATGCACAATCTAATTTCGCACAACCAACTGGCTTATTGGAAGAATGACGAACATAATCTCAACACACCAGTAACAGATAGACTGACAGAATATGTTGAGTGTATATGTGACTTAGAAAACGAACCAACTGGCGAGCGAATGTGTAGATCCATCTTAGAAAGGTAAGAAAAACCCCCGAAAGGGGGTTTTTTATTAGGTATAAATACTGTGTTGTATGAAATTTTATGTTGAAAGATAAGAAAGCAGCAAAAAAATTAATAAAGAGAGCAAAGAAACATCCTACTCTATACTCGACATCCGAAGTAATCTATGCTAAAATGGTCAGGAAGTCTATAAAAGAGGATGAAACCACGACAAAAAAAGAGTAGAACTTATTACTATTTCTGGGGCATTGCAACTATAGCAGTAGTTACAGGGCAATTTTATGTTGGCAACGGATTCAGAAGGATGGCAGAGTCTAACGATGCTATCTCTGCTGATATAAATCTACTTGTGGAGGTTCTTATGATGCCTTCACCTAAAACAATGCCAGTTCCTTACCACATGCCAGTGATAAAATGAAAGCAGTTCTTTGGTCTAAAGATAATTGTCAGTGGTGTGAGAGAGTTAGACAACTCTTTGCTGCCACTAAAATTGAATACTTAGAATATAAACTGGAGAAAGACTTTACTCGTCACCAGTTTTACGAAGAATTTGAGGAGGGTGCTACCTTTCCACAAGTCCAACTTGACAACAAACACATAGGTGGATGCAAAGAGACGTTACAGTATCTTCAAAGAAAGAAACTGATTTAGAAATGAATAAGGGTGTAGAATTCCTCCTGAGAACTCCACCCAAACCCACATATATAATTTCAGGATGGAGAAAGAAAATGGAACAAGCAATCATTGCTCTCAGCGTTATGGTTGGTATCCTCACACTTGGATTCGGTGCTATACTTGGTTACTTGATCCGAGCATATCTCCAAGACACAACCCCACAGTATTCTCATCCAGAAATGTATGATGAGAATGGAAACCCATTACCCGATGAAATTATCGCATTTAGATTTGAGGGTAATAACCAACAAGATGAAGATTAATTATGGCAAAACTACCACCAAATCCATTGGTGTCTGAAATTTTCAAGGCAGTTCATGGTAAGAAGACAGTCGCACAGAAGGTTGATCTTCTAAAACAACACAAACGAGATGACGTAAAAGCAATTCTCATTTGGAACTTTGATAAAGGTATTGATAGTGCAGTACCTGAAGGTCCTGTACCATACAAAGTAAATGAATCACCTGCTGGTACACCTGGTCATACAAGACTGATACATGAGTGGAGAACTCTATACAATTTTGTTCGAGGTGGTAACGATAAGTTATCTTCCATGAAGAGAGAGACCATGTTCATTCAACTTCTAGAAGGATTACATGCAGATGAAGCAGAAGTTATAACTCTTGCAAAGGACGGTGACTTACAGTCTAAGTATCGTATTACACGTAGTGTAGTAGAGCAAGCATTTACGGATGGAGAAGGTAAAGCGGAAATACAATGGCGTGATAGGTGAAGATCCTGATAGATCTTACGGACTTTTGTAATGCAAAGTGTCCGTTGTGTAGTAGATATAAGAGAGCAAATGATCTGACTCCAGATGATTCTGTCAATAGATCCTTTGTAACTATAGAACAAATGATGGAGTGGTTTCCAACCTTGAAGGGCATCGATCAGATGTACTTTCAAGGTTCTTTTGGTGAACCAAGTTTATGTAAAGACATACTAAAGATTGCTAGGCACTGTAGTGGCACCAAGTTATTGATGAGTACTAATGGTGGTACTAATAACCCAGAGTTTTGGTCAGAGTTAGGAAGTATATTTTCGGCAGCAGGACAAGGATCTTATATGATCTGGTCTATAGATGGACTAAGTGATACCTTATCACACTATAGGGTGGGTGTATCTTATGATAAGGTCATGCAGAATGCTAGAGCATTCATAAGAGCAGGTGGTACGGCAGTGTGGAGGATGTTAGTCTTCAAGCACAACCAACATCAGGTAAACAAAGCAAAAGCATTGAGTAAACTTATAGGATTCAAAGATTTTGCTCACACTAAAGTCAATAACCTGTATGATGTTGGTGGGAATGGTGATGGTAGTTACACATACACATACCAAGGAAAAGAGTACACATTAGAAGCAGCAGATGATCCACAGTACACATCTAATCTAGGTGCTGTACATCCAGAGTCAGATATAAAATGTAAGTATGGTCATGGTACAAATGATATAACTCTACGAATTGATAGCAAGGGTGTAGTACATGCATGTTGTTATCATCAATCTAGGTTACGATTTTTCTATCCTGATTACTATATCAATAACAATCCTAAACCTGCAGTGTTTGGTGCCATTGATAATCAATGTGGTGGAGCAGGTGGACAGTTGCAACAACTCTACTGGGACACAATCATACCACTGATAGAAGAACAAGGAGGGATAGAAAGTATTTCTTTACGTCACAGAACCCTGAAAGAAATATTAAATTCTCCCTTTTATGAACAAACGTTAATCAACTCGTGGCAAGGTAGGACAGTGTGTCGGGAGTATTGTGGTATCGAAAGATACAAAAGTACTTGACTATATAATGAGGGTATGCTAACATACCTTTACGTTCATCACCTCAGGGTGACGCAAGTAAGTCACGGAACGGATCGTTCATCCCCCATAAGGAGGACGCAAATGACCAAAGGAACGGGGCTAAAAATCCAACTACTTTAGGAGTCAAAATCATGGCACAAGTTACTTACCGTGGCGTTCAATACAACGCTGAAGAGTACAAGGCAAAAGTCCTTGCAGAAGCAGATCAAAACCGCAATCACGATCTAATGTATCGTGGTATCAAAGTGGTAAGAAAGTTTGCTTCTAAGAGTTAGACTTTTACTACAAGACTTGAGGAGGGTGTACACCCTCCTTTTTTCATGCTATAATATAGGGCATGAACAGAGACAAACTAAAACTTATAGTCACTGACTTAGAGATGCTACTGTCTGCACTCAAGGCAGAAGTTTATTCAGATGTTGAGTCTTATAGATACGAAGACATACAACCAACTGAATTAGACTACGACGAGACTTACGAAGGACCATGACAGTAAAACTTGTAAGCATCACTCCTGATGCAGAGAAGACAATGGCATACATTGCCAGAGTATCTAACCCTGCGAATCAAGAGAACGAAAAGTATGCAGGTCTCTTGAAGTATTGCATCAAGCACAACCACTGGTCTGTATTTGAGCAAGCGACTATGACTCTAGAGATAGAGACAACTCGTGCCATCGCTGCACAGATACTAAGACATAGATCATTTACCTTTCAAGAGTTTAGTCAACGCTATGCTGATACTCAACTCCTTGAAACAATTGAACTACCAGAATTGAGAAGACAGGACAGTAAGAATAGACAGAATAGTATTGATGATCTAGATCCGAAGGTTGTTGATACATTGAACAGACAGATGAATACCTTGTTCAGTAGTGCATTTGCATTGTATAATCAAATGCTTGAAGAGGGTGTGGCAAAAGAGTGTGCAAGGATGGTTCTACCATTATGTACACCTACAAAGATATACATGACAGGATCATGTAGGTCTTGGATACACTACATCAATCTAAGGTCAGCACATGGCACACAACTTGAGCACATGAGAATAGCAAAAGAATGTGCATGTATATTTGCAGGTCAGTTCCCTGCTGTAGCAGAGGCATTGGGATGGCAACACGAATCGGAGGAGTAAATCTATCTAAGAACGGTTCATTTGCCATCCTCAATGATGGAGAGATTGAATTTTATTTGGAGGAAGAACGTGTCACAGGTAAGAAAAGAGACCGCAGTGCGAAGGCTTTGGTTCTACGTTATCTTGATGATGATGTTGATGCTGTTGCCATATGTGATTGCTATACCAAATACCATCCTAAGAAGTTTCTTCTAAGGACAAAGGAGAAGGAAGCACTATGCAAAATTATACGTGCTAAAAATATACCGATCTTAGATTATAGAGACAGACATCATGAGTGTCATGCTGCTAATGCATTATTCAACTCAGGGTTTGATGACTGTGCTGTCCTTGTCATGGATGGTAAGGGTTCAGTACATGAGAATGGTGGATATAGATTTTGTGAGACTGAAAGTATATACAGTAACCTAACACCAGTATTCAAACACTACTCTACCTTCTGGAGTGAGGATGAGTCTATGAAATTGCATGATCCATATTGGGATGGTCATAATTTCTATAGTGATAGGACAAGTTTAGGTCAAGCATTCAGAACTATCTCTAGGTACTGTGGGTTTGATGAACTGGATGCTGGTAAGACTATGGGACTGTCTGCTTATGGACATCCAGATACTCCTGTAAACTTATGGAACGAAGAGTATGGTCATAGTATTTGTAGTAAAGATATAAGACCAAGGAAAGATAGCACTGAGTATTATGGTGCAAAGATGCTGGAAGCAGACGTAGCATATAATTTACAAAAGTCTGCAGAGAAACATCTAAAGTTTATGATACAGAAGACCATAGATCTTACAGGTAAAAAAAATATTGCATGTAGTGGTGGGTTCTTCTTGAATTGTGTGGCAAACTATAGTATAATAAAAGAGTATGATATCAATCTATACGTTGACCCTATTGCATACGATGGTGGTAACGCTGTCGGTGCTGCATTACTAGCACATTATGAAAGAATTTGATTATGACCTCGATTACAAATCGCTTGACTTCACAGATGCAGAGACTCGTAAACTCTATCGTATTGGAAGAGGAGAACAGGGAGTCCTTCTGGTTCGCCCTTATACTAATGATATATGTGCTCATTGGAGATTCAAAACTCCAGAGATAGCAGTAGAATCTGCCAACCATATCTTCGGAATGTATCTAGACTATAGAGACAACGAAGATTTTATTGGCATGGATATGTGTCGTAAGTTTTTAGAGATGGGGTTCACAAGGTCAAGGAGATATGCCAATCATAGAAACGGTAAAAAGTATGATAAAGAAGGCAACGTAATACCCCAAGAAAAAGATCATGCTACTTGTCATTTTGCTGAGTCTGCTAGAATATTTAAGAAAGTTAGAGATATTGTAGCTAAGAATAAAACTTATGTTACAATGAGAAAAGAATGGAGATCACATGAATAATTATGGACTAGAGATAGTATTCTGGGTTATACTAGGATTGTATCTTGTATATCTCTGGGAAGAAAAGAAATGAACATCTTTGTGACTGACCCATCACCAACCATATCTGCACAGGCACTACCTGACAAGCACATTGTCAAGATGCCACTAGAGACATGTCAAATGTTATCTATTGTAGGTTCTGATAAGTGGGGTCATGGTTTTGGCACACTACCTAAACTAGATGGCACACCATACAAGACAGACAAAGGTGCATTCCGTAATCATCCTTGCACTATCTGGGCACAGACACACTGGACGTGGTTGATAGAGCATGGTCTTGCCTTGTGTGCTGAGTACACACACAGGTATGGTAAGACACATAGTTGCGAACCAACTATCAAACATGCACAGAATATATTTCCTGTCAGTCAACCACCTACTAAGTTCACTCGTGCTATGCCTGACAAATACAAGTACGATGACACCATAGATACTTTCACAGCATACAAAAGATATATCTCATCAAAACCGTGGGCATCATCCAACTACCTGCGTAAACCTGACCGTAAACCTAACTGGATTTTATGAAAACACTTTACCTAGGTCCTGAATATGATCTGTCACACATTGAAGGTGAGGATGCAACTTTTCATCAGGTTGCTGAACTCATTAGTGAACGAAAGACTGTAGCAATATTTCAAGGTAGATCTGAAGCAGGACCAAGAGCATTAGGTAATAGATCTATACTGTATGATCCTAGGGATCCTAATGGAAAGGATAAGGTCAATAGAATCAAACGCAGGGAATCTTTCAGACCATTTGCAGGGAGCATCCTACTTCCACATGTACATCATTGGTTTGATATGGGAGGGTTGATGGAGTCACCTTTTATGATGTATGCTGTTGATGTATTACCTGAGATGGCAGAACGTATACCTGCTATCTTACATGTAGATAATACATGTAGGATACAGACAGTGACATCACGTCAGAATCACAACTACTATGGTTTGATCGATGCATTCAATCAGATAACTGACGTGCCTATAGTATTCAATACATCATTCAATCTTGCAGGTCAACCACTAGTAGAGACACCAGAGGATGCATTCAAAACCTTTGAGGGTAGTGAACTTGATCATCTATATTTTCCAGAAGTACATAAGTTGTTTTCAAAATGACTTTTTCATTTAAGAAAACCCGAAAAAAAATCTCGGCAAATTTTTTGACTGTAGGGTTGAACCTATCTAACAATGGTTCTATCTGTATTATGAGAGGAGATAAGATAGAATTATACTTAGAGTCTGAAAGAATTACTAGGAGGAAACGTGACTGGAGGATCAAATCACTACTAGATTATATTGATGGCACACCTGATGTGATAGCATTTGCTGATGCTTACTGGGATAAACCTGATAAAGAATTACAATCAGCTAGTGACATAGCAGCAGTAAAGAAAAGGTTTCCAACTTCAGAGATAAAAGATTATAGAAACAGTCATCACCTTACTCATGCTGCACTAGCATGGTATGACTCTGGGTTTGAGGATGCTATTTGTATAGTGGTAGATGCTAATGGATCTAAGAATGATGTTGGTATAGAGATTGAGACTGTGTATGATTTTCCATCTTGTATACCATTACATAAAAAGTATTTTTCTCAGGAAGACATAGGTATTGGTAAGAAGTTTGAACAGGCATGTCTATCCTATGGGTTTGATCAACAGGATGCTGGTAAGATCATGGGTTTGTCTGCCTATGGTAAAGGTGAAGCGTTTCTTGTACAAAAGGAATGGGAGAACAGAGCAAGTGAATTAGTCAATAGGTATAGTGGTAGGAATATAATATTAGTTGGTGGATGTTTTCTCAATTGTGTAGTAAACTATAAACTACTGAAGAAATTTGGTAAGAATATTTACGTTGAACCCATCGCACATGACGGTGGTACTGCAATCGGAGCTGCCTACCTTGCACATATGCTTTAGTGGATGTAGCATCACCTATGGTGATGAGTTAGATAACCTGAATGATAGATTTAGTAAGGTTGTAAGCGATAGACTAGGTGTCCGTGAAGTAAACCTAAGTGCTTGTGGTGTAAGTAATGATCATATAGTAAGAAGAACCATAGACTACTGTGAGAATAATGAAGTAGACTCCGTAGTGGCACAATTTACAGTAGAGAGTCGCATGGAATACTTTGCAAAGGATGGGTCTTATAATAAGTTCTCAGTGCAAAGAAGTAAGAAGAACTCTGCTATGGGATGGTGGTATAGGTGTGTCTATAATAAGAAACATGGATGGGAGAACCTTGCTAAAAATATATGTCTGCTAGATTACTATTGTAAGTCTAAAGATATTAATCTCATTGCTATGTGGGCAGATCATTTTGGAGTGATGGAAAATGTATATTGGATACCAAATATAAAAGTTCATAGATTACATTGGGAGATCATAGGTAAAGACTTCCCTACAGTTTACAAAGCACCTAACGGTCATCCGAACAAGGAAGGACATAAGAAAATTGCTGACTGGTTGATCGATAATATATAATATGTTATAATCACAGCAGACTTAGTAAGTTTATGCCAACGTATCCAGTAAAAAATATGAAGTCAGGGGAGACTAAAGAACTCTCAATGACTATGAAAGAGTATGATGAATGGAGAAAAGAGAATCCCGACTGGGATAAAGACTGGTCTCAGGGATCAGCGTCTGCAGTGAGTGGTACAGGAGATGTGTATAGTAGAACTGATGGAGGATGGAATGAGGTACTCACTAGAGTATCTAAAATACCAGGTGCCACAGTAAAACCACAGAAAACCGTACACTTCTAACATGCCAGCACGTAAAAAGAAAATGGCAACCAGTGTTGGTGCTGGTATGTCTACCAAACAAATGAAGAGGAAGAAACCATATAATTCTGACATGATGGTTGATGTGCAACCAATCACAGACAACCAGAAAATAGCATTTGATTTCTATAACGAGGGTAAAAATTTATTCTTGTATGGTGCAGCAGGTACAGGTAAGACATTCATTACTCTATACCTAGCACTCAAGGAAGTGCTAGATCCTATGACACCTTACACTAGGGTTGTTGTAGTAAGATCATTAGTATCTACAAGAGAGATAGGTTTCTTGCCTGGTGACCATGAAGATAAGTCTATGCTATACCAAATTCCTTACAAGAATATGGTCAAGTATATGTTTGAGTTACCTACAGATGCTGAGTTTGAAATGTTATGGGGCAACCTAAAGACACAGGAGTCAGTCAAGTTCTGGAGTACATCTTTCATCCGTGGTACTACATTGGATGACGCTATCATTATTGTGGACGAGTCTCAAAACTTGAATTTTCACGAGTTAGATAGTATAATAACAAGAGTTGGTGAGAACTCTAAGATAATGTTCTGTGGTGATGCAGCACAAACTGATCTTATCAAAACAAATGAGAAGAATGGTATCTTAGATTTCCAAAAGATCATCACACTTATGCCTGAGTTTGATCAAGTTGAATTCAATGTCAATGACATTGTAAGATCTGGTTTGGTCAGGAGTTACATCACAAGTAAAATTGAATTAGGTATGTAATGTTTACTCATGTAGAATGTGATCTCCCTTCTCTGAGTAGGGAAACTGTGGATGGTGTACGACTCTATAATGTTGAAGGAAAGAAACTAGTTTCTATTACTTCTGTCACCTCTCATTTCAATAAAGAAATCTTTGTGAAGTGGAGGAAGAGAGTTGGTGATGAAGAAGCAAACAGAGTTACCAAGAGATCTACTAGTCGTGGTACTAAGGTACACACACTCATAGAGAATCATCTATTGAACAAGGACGTAGATCCTGATACACCTGGTTCTAAGATGTTATTTCTACAGGCTAAAGAATCTTTAGCAAATATAAATAATATCTACGCTCTCGAAAAAAGTCTTTATTCAACTGAGTTGGGAGTGGCAGGTACAGTGGATTGTATCGCAGAATATAATGGTGAGTTATCAATAATAGATTTCAAAACTGCAGCAAAACCTAAACCAAGAGACTGGATTGAGAATTACTTTGTACAGGCAGCAGCTTATGCATGTATGTTCTATGAAAGGACGGGTATCCCTGTTAAAAAACTTGTCATTCTTATGACATGTGAGAATGGAGAAGTGCAAGTTTACGAAGAGTATGATAAAATGAAGTATATGAAACTACTTGTAGAGTACATCAACAAATTTGTAGAGGACAAACTTAATGGCAATCAAGAGTAAAACTAAAAGTGAAATGAGAGCAGTGCTCAAGAAGAACTTCCTATGTCAGGACAAGTTCTCTAATGATATTGAGATGTTAGTCAAAGATAATAATGGTATGAATTATATCGAGGCTATATGTCACTACTGTGAGCAGAATAGTATCGAGATTGAAAGTGTATCTAAACTTATATCCAAACCAATAAAAGAAAAGTTAAAGTGTAATGCTATTGACCTAAATTATTTGAAGAGGACATCTAAAGCGAGACTTGTTATCTAATGTACGAAGACTGGATTGCAACTAGGGTAAACAGTGCTGACTATCTGAAGACCAGTTTGAAGGAACTGAAGTTGGCAAAGAAAGTCAACCAGTTGCAACCAGATAGGTTGAAGGAAATCTATCGTAAGGCTTCTGCTGTAAGAAGACTTAGAGGATTCTGGGTAACAAATTTCAAGCAGACAACTGATGAAGAAGTTGCTGCATTAGAACGTGAGAGACCTACTACTAGGTTACTGAGTATACATGTCATCAATGGATGTAACCTTGCATGTAGGGCGTGTAATCACAACAGCAGTCTGTTAAGTATTGATAGTAAAGTAGATATAGATCAACTGTTACAAGATATAGAAGTTATATTACCAAAGATATATGTATGGAGTCACATCAGTGTGATAGGTGGCGAACCATTGCTGGAACCACGCACCAGAGAAGTGACAAAAAGAATATGGGAGTTGTGTCAGGAAACTAATCAACCATGTAACGTCAAGTTGTTTAGTAATGGATCAAGACTCAAGCAAGAGAAAGAATGGATAGTTGATGAGATGTTGAAGGGTGTGGTGTTTAGATTGACATTTCATAAACCTTGGTATACAATAGAGGGATCCAAGAACTATGAAAATGCCTATGATTTCATGGAATATGCCAAGAGCAGAGGGTTAGATGTAAACAATGGCACGTTTGAACTGAGTGAAGCATTCAGATATGATGACGGATCACCTAGACAATGGTTTGATCTAGTCAAGTATGATTACAGTGATGGCATCAAGTATTATCCATACGAGGATGGCAACCCTGTAGAAAGTTTCAAGCATTGTAGTTGTCCTAACTCACAGTTATACAACGGTCATCTATGGAAGTGTCCTATGATATCCTATCTCAGGGAGTCGTTAGCAGTGACAGGACAGTTAGAAGATCAAGAGTGGCAAAAGTATTTGGATTACAAACCTACTAGCATCGCTGGTACAGAGAAAGAACTAAGAAAATCATTCAAAGAAGTTCTAGTTCCACATGATATCTGTAACATGTGTTCTGCTAATCCTAAATGGTTCACTGCAACTGAACAATTAGATCCTAAGAGAAAAAAACATGTTGAGATGTTCCAACCGCAGACCTATGACACCGTTTGATACGTATAAACAATATCTTGCATTCAAAAATCATTTTACAAAAGAAAAGTATGACTACCATAAGTATGGTGGTGCGTCTAGAGCAAAGGTAGAGTCATTCTATAAGAGAAAGGATAGGTATTTCTTTGAGAAGACATCGAGAAAGTATAAAGATGAGGAGGTATGTGATTTCTTTCTTGCTAACTTTGTGGCAACAGATAATCCTCAAGGTGTATGGATAGGAAACATTATCAAGTCAGGTGAGGTAGTATATAAAGATTGGATGAAGAGACAACAGAGTTTATTCTATAACTTCAAGCAAGACTCAGAAGATATGATGGATCAATATGATTATGATGAGTTCTTTGATGCATCTAAAGGTCACCCACCTATACTCAAAGAACATTTGGCAGGTAGGATAAGTGTAGAACAGATGTGTATCTATGAGAAACTATTTTCTTACTGTAAAGACTATGATAAACAGTTGGATGATCCTGTATGGAAAACCGTAGGTCTAAAAATCAAGAAGTACTTACCCTTTCTAAATATTGACAAAGAAAAATACCGTAGTCATTTATTGAAGAGGGTTAGAGAAAGGTATGGGTAAGTTTTTTCAATCAGATCAGGTAAAGGGTGAGATGGAAGACATCTATGAGATGCAGAAGGAACTCATGGATGTAATAATGAAGTTCCCTTACATGAGTGATGAAGCTAAGGTCATGCATATAGATACCGTCAAAGAGTTACTAGAGAAGCAACAGATCATGTGGACTAGAGTTTCATTATCAGATGATCCAGAAGCAGTCAAGATGAAAAAAAATATATTAGCAGGTTCAAAAGAGATGGGGTTTGGTGATGCAGATATTAATATGATCTTCTCCAACATGAGAAACACACTAGAACATGTACAAAATTCATTGAAAAAGTAATGTCATTTTTGATTCATAATTTACCACCGTACTCGGTGTATGTGAGAAAAGAATTCTTATACGACCATCAGAAAGGTCATGGTGAGATCACACCTGGCACATGGATCTCAGTCAAGAGTGTGCAGCACAAAGCATTGTACTTTGAGACACTGCTGACAGACTACGGTGCATTGTTTGATAAGTTACCACTCAGTGCATTTGTATGGAAGAAAGATTATAATCCAGATGAACTTCTACCACTTGACACACTACAATTATGGGATTGTTTTGACTACGATCTGACTGTCATAGAGAAACCATTACTCAATCGCTGCTCTTTCTTTGGTAAAGACAGAAAGATGCATGACGGACAGTATTGTTTTACTATAGATAACTGTCATGCACAGTCATCCACATTGAATACAAACTATAGTCAGGATGACCCAGAGCATAAGTCATTCAACATCATAGCACTTGACAACGGACAGTTTGCAGCACAACCTAACAATAGAATACAATGGAGAGATATGAGTCTGATACCAGAGGACAGAAAGACTCCAGACTTTGAGGTATGCTCACAGAATTATCAGGTAGAAAACTCTGAGAAATGGAGTGTAGGACATACAACTGAGTGGCAGTACAAATCTAAAGATGAAGAGGTTGACAACGAATAAATAGTATACTATACTAATCTTGCGTATGCAGGGTGTTAATCCACCAATCTATTCAATACGACGAATACTACGAATCAAATTCATGACATTTGCAAATCTAAAAAAACAATCTCGCTTGGGCAGTCTTACTTCCAAACTGACCAACGAAATAGAAAAAATGAATAAGGGAAGCACAGGCGGTGCTGATGAAAGACTATGGAAATTGGAAGTAGATAAAGCAGGTAACGGTTATGCTGTTATCAGATTTCTACCTGCACCAGAAGGTGAGGAACTACCTTGGGC
>Ga0160423_10002427_pt1 | contig 15567 bp, 16 predicted proteins | sample CRUFie14St8metaG_FD_108191 | JGI IMG/M metagenome (GOLD analysis project Ga0160423, IMG submission 108191) | Marine microbial communities from the Costa Rica Dome - CRUD Field 142mm St8 metaG | ecosystem: Environmental > Aquatic > Marine > Oceanic > Photic zone | place: Costa Rica: the Eastern... | reverse complement strand
TTGACGACCGTACCGCTGCCCCTCAGTCCGTCCAGTAATCCCACGCGCAAGGCGTCACCGATCTCGGCCTTGAGGACCCCGCGAATGTGTTCGTGACGACGGCCGTCTAGGCACACGATGCTCTCGTCGAGCCAGTCCTCAGGCGCGAGCAAAATAACATTCATGGATGACTAACGTCGGTCATGACACCCAAAGGTCGTACTCATCGGCGCACGTAATCTCAGCCTCCACCAGCTCGCCCGGCTGAAATTCGGTCACCTCTGGCAGATGCACCACGCCATCAATCTCGGGCGCGTCAGCTTGTGTCCGACCCGTTGATCCCTCATCCGATACCGAATCGATCAGAATCAGCTGCGTCGTGCCCACTTTGCGCTGTAGCTTTTTGGCGCTGATTGACTGCTGGAGTGCCATGAACTGCTCCCAGCGATCCGCTTTGATCTCCTCAGGCACGGGATCAGGCAGGTCGTTCGCTGCGGCGCCTTTAACAGCTGAGTATTGGAAGCAGCCGACACGATCGAGCTTTGCGGCCTCGATAAACTGGAGGAGCGTCTCAAACTCGGCCTCGGTCTCTCCGGGATAGCCCACAATGAAGGTGGAGCGGATGGTCAGATCGGGACACAGGTCCCGCCAACGCGCGATGCGATCTAGGGTTTTCTCTGTGGCGGCGGGCCGCTTCATGCGCTGCAATACGCTTTGGGCGCCGTGCTGCAGCGGCATATCGATATAGGGAAGCAGCTTGCCCTCGGTCATCATGGGAATCAGCGCGTCCACGTGAGGGTAGGGGTAGACGTAGTGCAGACGCACCCAAATACCGAGCTCTGACAGCGCTGAGCCCAGGCTCTCCAGATTCGATTTCAATGGTCGGCCCTGCCAAAAATCGGTCTGATATTTGAGGTCAACGCCGTAGGCGCTCGTGTCCTGGGATACGACCAGCAGCTCACGCACGCCAGCTCGCACCAAGCCTTCGGCTTCATCCATCACCGAGCCAATGGGGCGACTGACCAGATCTCCGCGAATACTGGGGATGATGCAGAACCGGCAGCGGTGGTTACAGCCCTCGCTGATCTTGAGGTAGGCATAGTGTCGCGGCGTCAGTTTGACGCCCTGCGCAGGAATGAGGTCAACCAGTGGGTCGGGCTGATGACGATTCGGCAGCACCTCTCGTACCGTCCCCAATACCTCTTCGTAGGCGGCAGGTCCGCTGATACCCAGCACTTTGGGGTGACGGGCGCGAATGGTGTCGGCGTCTTCGCCGCGACCCATACAGCCAGTGACCAGCACCCGACCGTTCTCGCTGATGGCTTCGCCAATCGCCTCGAGGCTCTCCTCTTTGGCGGCATCGATAAACCCGCAGGTGTTGACGATGACCACACCCGCGTCTTCGTAATGAGGGGTGATTTCATAGCCCTCTATGCGGAGCTGGGTCAGGATCCGCTCGGAGTCGACCAGGGCTTTGGGACAACCCAAGGAGATGAAGCCGACCTTTTCAACGCCTCCAGTTGCTGCCGTGCCTGCATTGGAGTGCGTCATCGTTTCATGCCTCGATCGAGCTATCGCTGCTGTGGGTGCGAATACGCAGTTCTGCCCGCAACAGACTCAATAATTGCAGGGTTTCCTCGCGGTTGAGGAAGTCACCGATCCGGGTTTCGGAGAGGCGGTCATGTACCGATAGCTCGGGACCCTGCCAATGGTGAGCCTCGGGTACCACGCGAAGGGCGGACTCCTCCCGCGCAAAACGCCAGCTGCGTTTTGGCACGAAATACCCTTTATCGATTGTGATGAGCTCGTCGGTCAGGCGAATAACGTGCCGATACTCGAGTTTCCAGTTGACCCAGTACAGCGCGCCGGCCAGCGCGGTCAGCTCAAGGCCTGCCAGCGGTAAAATAGGCCAGGCGCCCAGCAGTGCGAAGGCAATCCCTCCGCCCAGCGACGGCACTGCCAGCGCGGCGAGCAGCCAAAGGTTATGGCGCCAGGTGGCAGAGTGGTTCGGTTTGACCACAATCACTTTTTCCTGACCCGCTTGATTGACGAGGACCACGCCGCTCTCCGGATAACGCGAGAACGCATGGTAATGCATCTCGCTATGGCCTCGGAATGGCAACTTACGATGGATAGAAAGCGGCGGGTGCCGGCGAGCGGGCGCTCAACACGTCTCCCGACAAAGGGTGGCTAAATCGCAGTGATGTTGCGTGCAATAACAATCTAGGTGCTGCGTTCAGCACGCCCTCAGGGGCATAGAAATCGCAGCCCAAAATTGGGTGCCCGATCTCTCTCATATGGATCCGCAGCTGGTGCGATCGACCGGTGACGGGGGTGAGCTCCAGGAGTGAGCTGTTCTCGTCACGACTCAGCACTCTCCAGCGCGTTAAAGCTTGCTTTCCTATCTCGAAACAGACTTTTTGTTTGGGTCGGTTGGGCCAGTCTGCGATGAGTGGCAGGTCGCATTCGCCGACGTCTGAGGCGACGTAACCCGCGACCCGAGCGATGTAGGTTTTATCGATTCTGCGTTCCTGGAACTGGCGTGCGAGCGCGGACAGCGCTTCGCGGTGACGGGGAATAACCATCACTCCCGAGGTATCGAGATCTAAGCGATGGACGGCGGAGACGCCCGGGTAGCGATGGCTTAGCCGATTAAGCAGGCAGTCGTGATTCAGCGGATGCCGGCCGGGCACGCTCAATAGCAAGGTGGGTTTATCGACAATCAGTAAGTGGGGGTCGCGAAATAGGAGCCTGATCGACTCTTGGGAGTGCGGGACTTGATAGGGCGGTAGGTCGTCAGCGGATGTATTCACTTCGGCTCAAAGTGTTCTGGCACTACAGCGTGCTCAGCGTCTCAAGGTAGCGCCGCACGGTGTCGGGAATACCCCAGCGCAAGGCATCGATGGTAAAGGCGTGGCCAATCGAGACCTCGAGCAGGTTGGGGATCCGGAAATCCTGCAGATTTCTCAAATTCAGATCATGCCCCGCATTGATACCCAGTCCGCTGTCGGTCGCTGCCGCGGCCGCCTCCTGAAACTGCGCGAGTACGGCGTCAAAATCGCCGCGTTCGTGGGCTCTGGCATAGCTCTCAGTGTAAAGCTCGATGCGGTCGGCACCGAGCGCCGGAACGCGCTCTATTTGCGAGGGGTCCGGGTCCATGAAGAGGCTCACGCGGCATCCTAGTGACTTGAGCTTTTCAATCACTGGCGCCAAACGCTCCCCGTCGCGGGCGATATCAAAGCCATGATCCGAGGTCAGCTGATCATCCGCATCGGGTACCAGGGTCACTTGATCCGGCCGCACGGCCTCGACGAGCTGCAAAAAACCTGGGTAATCGCTGACGCCATCGCGGCTTGAGTGTTGCGCCGCGGCAAAGGGGTTGCCCTCGATATTGAACTCGATGCCGGCCGGCGCGCCTTGCCCAGCGATCTTATCCGGATTGAATCCGAGCGAGGTCTCACCCAGCGCCATACAGTCATCGGCGCGAATATGGCGCTGATCCGGCCGAGGGTGAACCGTTACCCCGTGGGCGCCCGCGCGAATGACTTCGGCGGCGAACTCGCAGGGGTCAGGATGCCGGGTATCCCGAGCGTTCCGTATCAGCGCAATCTTGTTGAGATTGATGCTGAGTTGAATCACGGGGCCAGTCGGGTCACGGATAGAATGACAATGGGCTGTAACGGCACATCCTGAAAAACAGTGGAACCGAGCCTGGTTTGCGCCTGCGCTGAACCGGTGTCAGTCAGCGAAATGATGTCGACAACTTGCATTCCGTCGATGACCTCTCCGAAAACGGTGTAGCCGTCTTTTCCGCCTGACCAGTCCAGTCGCAGATTGCTACGTTGATTAATGAAAAATTGTGCTGTGGCCGAGTTGGGGTCACTGGTCCGCGCCATTGCCAGCGTGCCGCGCGTATTGTGCAGTTTGTTTTTGGACTCGTTTAAGATGGCGTCCCGCGTCGGCTTTTCCTTGAGTTCGGTATCAAAGCCGCCGCCCTGAATCATGAAGTTGGAAATCACGCGGTGAAAGACGGTGCCGTCGTAGTGCCCATCATCGGCGTACCGCAAGAAGTTCTCGACGGTGATCGGTGACTGGTCGGCAAATAATTCGATCGTGATGTCGCCATCGGTGGTTTTCATGAGTACTCGGGGATTCTCAGTAGACTCCGCGTGCGCCACGCTCATTGAGAGGCTCAGGATTGCTGCGAGCCAATAGCTCAACAGTCTGGGTAAAAGATTTGTCATGTTTCTCATGTTCATCTCCGTCATGACCAGCCGTCCTGGCGCTTTTTCTTGGGCCACAGTCTGGGCGCAACCACAGCCAGGATGACGCCCAATAGCACGGCAAGGGCCCCATCCATAATTTGATTATTGGTGATGCGCTCGCGCAGCCTCACGTTTTCCAACCGTAGCAGATCCGCATCCGATCGCTCCGACTCCAGTTCGGCGACCAGCTGCTGATTCATCAGGTCGAGATCCAGCGCCGCAGCGGACACACGTTTGACCTCTGTCAGCTCCGCCTCGGTGCTCTCCAGCCGGGTGGTCAAGCTGACAATAGTCTCGTCGGCTTCATCGACTTCGCTAGAGCTTTGGTTCAATTGACTGACCACGCGGTCGCGCTCGCCCCGGACCTGCTCAAGTTCCAGCCTTATATCGTTGATCAATAGTCCCGCTGGAGGCTCTTTTTGCAGGTACTGGGAGGGAATCCAGCCACGCGTGCCGCCGCGGGTTTCGACCTCTGTCCACTCGCCGTCGTCGCTTTGATCATAAACCAGCAGCGCGGTACCCGATGGCAGTCCGCGATTCACGATACGAAATGCTGCACCGGCGCCGCTGCGCACGGGGACTAGCACCATGTCACTGATGTACTGGGTGTCCTGAGCATTTGCCACGGGCAGGCCGATCAGATTCACAGCGAGCAAAAGCCAAACTAAGCTGCTCTTTCCTACGGCAGACAGCGTTGCAGAGAGTACCCTCGTAAGGGAGAGCGTCATCAACGGCGCCATCACGATCCCCCCGCCTGGTTGCTTTTCAAAGCCTCGTGTTCCTGGAGGTGCGGTGCAACAATGAGGAACGCCAGTAACACCACCACGACCGAGAAACCGAAAGGCGAATAAAATTTGTATGACACCCAAAAGGCCTCCTCGTAACGGTAGGCTACGACTAAATTCAGCGCCCCGACGGCGGTGAAGTTGCCGATACACATTGCATTCAGTTGCGTCCAGACCCGGCGGGTCAGGGATAGTTGACCGCCCAAAAGGCGCTGGGGCAGATTGCGTTCGCCCACGCATTGGGAGCCGAGGAACACCGCCGCCAACACCCAATTTAACACCGTGGGCTTCCATTGAATGAATCGCTGGTCTCTCAGAATCAGGGTTGCTGCACCGAAGACCACCACGGCGATCGCCATCCACATCAGGCGCCGCTCCTTCTGCCTCGACAGGGCAGAGGCTAGGAGCCAGACGATGCTGCTGATCATCAACACGGCAGTGGCACTGAAGATGCCATCGAAAGTATGTGACCAGCTGCCAACGGTCACGATCTCGCCGTCCATCTGGTAGGCGCCGAAAAAAAGCACCAGGGGCAGGAATTCCAGCAGTTGTTTCATGGATGGGTTCGATCCCGTGCCGCAATGCTCGCTATCACTTCGACTATGGTAGACAATCCCGCCTTGCTCCTCAGTCCGGTGGGTCCGCTACCAGCTCCGGGCGCAGTTTAGAGATTGCCGTGATTGACTTCCACACACATAGTGCCGCTTCTGATGGCGCCCTGAGCGCACGTGATTTGGTGGATCGCGCCGCCCGCGAGGGCGTCCGTCGTATGGCGATCACGGACCACGACACGATCGCAGGGTATTTCAGCGTATACCAGTCAGTGCCATCGGGGCTGGAACTGATCAGTGGCGTTGAGCTCTCATGCCAGTGGGGGCGGGTAGGCATCCACATTGTTGGGCTTGGCTTTGATCCGGCTGCCCCTGCCATGACGCGTCATCTCGAACAGCTGGATAAGGCCCGCCGAGATCGTGCCGAAAAAATTGCCCACAAGCTGGATCGGAGCGGGATGCCGGATGCATTGGCAGGCGCGGTGGCGGTCGCAGACGGCGCACAGATAGGTCGGCCGCATTTCGCCCGCTGGATGGTGCTGGCAGGGCACGTTGAGAGCGAGGAAATGGCGTTCAAGCGATTTCTGGGTCGCGGCAAGCCGGGTGATATCTCGTTGCTGTGGCCAGCACTGCATGAGACCGTGGCGACGATTACCGCTTCCGGGGGGGTCGCGGTATTGGCGCATCCTCTCGAATATAAGATGACGGCGACTCGGCTGCGGGCGTTGACCGATGCGTTTCGGGACGCCGGCGGCGTGGCGCTTGAGGTCATTAACGGTCGGCCAAAACCTGGGGACACGGATACCCTGTGGCGCTTGGTCAGGGAGCATGACTTGAAGGCGTCTGTCGGATCGGACTTTCACCGTGACTCACCCTACGGTGCGGGACTGGGCGTCGAGGTCTCGACGATTCCCGAGGGCGCGGGAGTCTGGGAACAACTGTGAGCCAGTTTTTTGCCATTCACTCCGAGACACCGCAGGCTCGTCTGATACAGCAGGCGGTCGATATCATTCAGCGCGGTGGTGTTGTGGTGTATCCCACCGACTCAGCCTATGCGCTCGGCTGTCAGTTGGGAGACAAGAGAGCCATGGAGCGCATCAGGCGGATCCGTGCCCTGCGGGACGATCACAATTTCACGCTGGTGTGCCGCGACTTGTCGGAGTTGGGCACCTATGCCCGGGTGGACAACACTGCCTACCGACTGTTGCGTCATGCCACCCCCGGACCCTTCACTTTTATACTGGAGGCAACGCGTGATGTGCCGAAACGGCTGGTGCAGCCTAAACGCAAGACGATTGGCCTGAGGGTGCCGGATCATCCAATTCCTCAGGCGCTCCTGCAGGCACTTGATGAGCCACTGATGAGTGCGACGCTGGCGCTGCCCGGGGATCAATACCCGATGACCGACCCCTATGACATCCGGGACCAGCTAGAGCATGACGTGGATCTCGTGATCGATGGCGGTTTCTGCGGACTGGAGGCGACCAGCGTGATTGATTTGACCGGCCCAGCACCGCTTATTTTGCGCCGCGGCGTCGGTGACGTCAGCGACTTTGAGGCCGCCTGAGGGTATAATTTCGCCGTGACCAATCCTGCTGAAAACGCCCCGGAGGAGGGCGCCACAAGCGCGCCGGAAAACTCCGCGGCGGATACTGATATGCCCACACTCCGGCCCGAGCAGGGGGAGATGCCCTTCGCGATGGTTCGGGGGGAAGAGGTTACCGAACTGCCCAAGGATCTCTACATTCCGCCGCAGGCGCTCGAGGTGTTCCTCGACGCTTTCGAGGGGCCGCTCGACCTGCTGCTGTACCTGATTCGTCGCCAGAACCTCGACATTCTTGATATCGATGTAGCGCAGATCACCGAGCAATACATGCGCTACGTCGAACTGATGGATGCCATGCAGTTTGAGCTGGCAGCCGAGTACCTGCTCATGGCAGCGATGTTGGCCGAGATCAAGTCGCGCATGTTGTTGCCGCGCTCGAGCGAGGTAGAGGATGACGAGGAGGACCCCCGGGCTAACCTCGTGCGTCGTCTGCAGGAATACGAGCGCTTTAAAAAGGCGGCGGAAGATCTGGAGGCGATGCCGCGTCTGGAGCGGGAGTTGTGGCAGGCGTCTGCCGCGCCGCCGGACCTGCGTCTGGAGCGACCGCTCCCCGAGGTGGATATGCGCGAGGTGCTTCTGGCGCTCGGCGAGGTGCTGCGACGGGCGGAGATGTATGCGAGTCACCAGATACAGATGGAGTCGCTGTCAACTAGAGAGCGGATGTCCCAGGTTTTGGAGACATTGACGCAAGGCGGCTTTGTCCCCTTCGTTTCCCTTTTCAAGCCCGAGGAAGGCCGGCTGGGGGTAGTTGTGACGTTCCTGGCATTGATGGAGCTCATGAAAGAATCCTTGATCGAGCTGGTTCAGACAGAGGGTTTTGGCTCTATCCACATCAAAGCGAAATCGGAGTGAACATGGAAGCGGGCTTGGTGCAGATCTTGGAAGGCGCGCTGCTGGCGGCAGGTGAGCCGCTATCCGTGCAACGCATGGCGCTATTGTTCGAGGAGAACGAGCGTCCGTCCAAGGACGACATTCGCGCGGCAATTAAGTTAGTTGAAGAGCGTTGCGAGGATCGGGGCTATGAGTTGGTGCAGGTAGCCTCGGGGTATCGATTTCAGGTGCGTCAGGATCTGGCGGCCTGGGTGGGCCGGCTCTGGCAGGAGCGTCCCGCCCGCTATTCGCGAGCGCTCATGGAAACGCTCTCTCTGATTGCCTACCGTCAGCCGATAACCCGCGGCGAGATCGAAGAGATTCGCGGCGTTGCGGTGAGTACCAACATCATCAAAACCCTGCTGGAACGCGAGTGGGTGCGCGTAGTGGGGCATCGCGACGTCCCGGGCCGACCAGCCATGTATGCAACGACCCGGCAGTTTCTCGACTACTTCAACCTGAAGTCGTTAGACCAGTTACCACCTTTGGCAGAGATCAAGGAACTCGATAATTTGTCCGGGGAACTGGCCCTCGAAGTCCCCGAGCAGGCCTCCGAAGCCAATGCTGCACCGGCCCGTGATGCTGCACCTGACGGTGATAGTCAAGGCGAGGCTTCCCAATCCGAGACGGAAATGGAAGACACTGAAATGCCGGATGATGAGCAGCCCGCGGCAGAAGACACAGACGATGCCGAGCAAGATAGCCGCCAAGACTGATTCGACTGAATCGGTTATCGAGGATAAAGGCCAGAAACTGCAGAAGGTGCTGGCGAATCTGGGTTTGGGTTCGCGGCGCAAGATGGAGCGGTGGATTGAAGAGGGTCGCGTCACTGTCGATGGCAGCGTGGCCACACTCGGCGACCGCGTCCACGCGGGGCAGGCCTTGCGTCTGGACGGGAAGCTGCTGGAGGTAGACGCGGCGGAACAGGTGCGTGTCCTCCTCTATCACAAACCGGTCAGGGAAGTGTGCTCCCGGGATGATCCGGAGGGACGCAAAACCGTCTTCGAGCGTCTGCCCAAACTGAAGAGTGGCCGCTGGATTTCGGTAGGCCGTCTCGACTTCAATACCTCCGGCGTGCTGCTCTTCACGACAGACGGAGCGCTGGCCAACGCACTGATGCATCCTTCCAATGCGATTGAGCGCGAGTACCTTGTGCGCATAATGGGACGGGTCGATGAGCCCATGCTGGAGCGCTTGAAGGACGGTGTAGAACTCGACGATGGACCGGCGCGATTCTCCGATATTCAGGAAGGCGGCGGTGACGGCATCAATCGTTTTTTCTATGTGGTGCTGATGGAAGGGCGCAACCGTGAGGTCCGACGCCTGTGGGAATCACAAGGCACCACCGTGTCGCGACTGAAGCGCGTTCGCTATGGCGAGGTGTTCCTGCCATCCAAACTCAAAAAGGGACAGTGGTTGGAGTTGCCGCAGAGGGACGTAGACGTGATCTATCAGATGGCTGGACTGTCCACCAAAGAAGTGGCGTCACTGTCCAAAAAGGACCTGGAGCGTCGACAGCGGTTTGCAAAGAAAGGACAGCGGGTAGCGGGGCGTCGCAGCCGACGCAGCGACTGAGCGATTCAGCCTTGTGCGCTCAAGGCCTGACCGTGAACCTCACGACTGGCATCACTCAGCAGATACAGCCACCGGTCGGTCAACGCGTCGGGCATCGGGTTGGTATCCGGCGCTTCTCCGGGATAGGCTGCTCTGCGCATGCCGGTGTTGACTGCCCCCGGGTTCAGACTGTTCACCCGCACGGAGCTGGTCGAGCCCAACTCATCGGCGAGTACCTGCATATACCCCTCGGTGGCAAATTTCGACACTGCGTAAGCGCCCCAATAGGCTTTGCCACTTCGCCCCACGCCAGAGCTTGTGAGCACGACCGAAGCGGCCGGCGCCGCTTCGAGCAGTGGCATCAGTGCGCGGGTGAGTAAAAAGACCGCAGTCATGTTGACCTGCAGGACCTCGTCCCAGCTCGCCGGTGAGGTTTGTGCCAACGCGCGACGCTCACCGAGCACGCTGGCGTTATGCACCAGCCCGTCGAGCGCCACGTTGGCTCCGGAGAGCTCATCTGCCAGCGTGTCGTAGAGAGAAGGGTCGCGGGTGGTGAGATCCAGTGGGATCATGCCTGGCGTTGCGCACCCCAGATCGACAATCTGGTCATATACGCGCGCCAGCGCCACCTCATCGCGACCCAGTAGCAGCACCTCGGCACCGTGTCGGGCGCAGCTGATCGCGACGGCCTCACCGATGCCGCGGTTAGCCCCGGTGACCAATATTGTTTTGCCCGCCAGCTCGCTGCTAGTAGATTGCCAGCCATCGGGTACGAAACTCATGACACCATCCCCGTGATCATCTCGGCCAGTTCGCGACTATTCTCGGCCACCGCGTCTGCCTGCCAGCTACTGGCAGCCTCGCCCGGGGCCAGATAGCCGTAGGCGGCCGCGATCGTGAAGCATCCCGCGCCCCGACCTGCCTCGATATCCCTGAGGTGATCCCCGATGAACAGGGTCTCGGTGGGGTTGCAGGCTAACTGCTCGCAGGCGAACAGTATCGACTCGGGATCGGGCTTGGGTTGATCGACGTGATCCGGTGTTACCACCGCGCCCGCCGCAGGATCGAAGGGCATCTTGCCCATCAGTGGGAGCGCGAAGCGCGACAGTTTGTTAGTGACAACACCCCAGGCAATCCCCGCTTTATCTAGACCGGTAACCAGTTCCGGCAGCCCGGGGTAGGGGTGGCTGAGATCACCCAGACCGGCCTCGTAAAGCGTCAGAAATCGCTGCCGCCACTGCTCGAAGGCCGGGTCGTCGGCGGGCATCTCGAGTGCAGCCTCCACCATGCCGATGGCACCGTTGGAGACGCTATGCCAAATCGTCTTGGCATCGATAGGGAGAAGATCGGCCTCAGCGCGGAGCTGCATGCCAATGTGAATAAATTCCGGAGCGGTATCGATCAGGGTGCCGTCGAGGTCAAACAGCACCGCGCTCACTGTGGACGGTGTCACGGCTTTTTGGCCCGAATCAGATAGTTGACCGACACATCATTCGGTGTGAGCCGGTAGCGCTTGGTCAGCGGGTTGTAGGTCATGCCCATCATTTCCTGCATGTCGAGCCCGGCTTCGCGGATCCAGCGTGCCAGCTCCGATGGTTTGATCAATTTGTCATATTCATGGGTCCCGCGGGGCAGCAGATTCAGAACGTACTCAGCACCCACAATCGCGAAAAGGAAAGATTTGGGGTTGCGGTTGATGGTGGAGAAGAAAAGATCGCCGCCGGACTGACACAGGTCGGCGCAGGCTTGAATCACGGTAGAGGGGTCGGGTACATGCTCCAGCATCTCGAGACAGGTGACCACCTTGAAGGTACCTTGCTGCTCGGCCGCCATGGCCTCAGCGGTGCTCTGCACGTAGTCGACGTCCACTCCGCTCTCCAGCTGGTGAAGCCTTGCCACCGCCAACGGCGCTTCTCCCATGTCGATGCCCGTGACGGTGGCGCCACGGTGCGCCAGTGCCTCGCAGAGCAGTCCGCCGCCGCAGCCTACATCCAATACGTTTTTGCCTTTCACGTCGGCGTGCTGGTCAATCCAGCCAGCGCGCAAGGGATTAATGTCGTGGAGCGGTTTGAACTCGCTGTTGGGGTCCCACCAGCGGGACGCTAGCTTCTCAAATTTGGCGATTTCATCACGGTCGACGTTGTCATGTACGGGCATCGTGTCAGGACTCCAGTTTTTGTCGGAACACACCAAGTTGTTCGGACCAGCGGCCCGCTCTCTCGGCAAGGTCAGTGTAGTCGAGTGTTTGCAGCGCGCCTGCGCTGACAAGGGGTTTACCCGCTACCCAGCTCCACTGCACCTCATTGCCGCTAGTGGCATAAACAAGGCTCGAGGCGAGATCGTGCCGCGGCATGTATTGCAGGCCAGACAGATCCAGTGCGATCAGGTCAGCGGCTTTGCCCACCTCAATACTGCCCAGTTGGTCCTGCATGCCCAACGCCGCCGCGCCACGCAATGTCGCCATCTCCAATGCGGTCCAGGCGTCCACCGCCTTCGGATCGCCGTTCTGACTCTTGCCAATCAATGATGCAGTCTGCAGTTCGCCAAGCATATTTAGGCGGTTATTACTGGCGGCGCCGTCGGTACCCAAGGCCACATTGATGTCGCGATTGAGGAGTTTTTGTACCGGACAAATACCCGAGCCTAACTTGAGGTTTGAACGGGGGCAGTGCACGACGTGGGCGCCATGCGTCGCCACCGTCTCAATATCTTGCTCACCCAGCGCTGTCATGTGCACGCATTGGGTGCGCGGCCCCAGTAGTCCGACCTGTTCGAGAAAATCGATCGGGCGAACACCTGACCGCTCAACCGATGCCAGCACCTCGTCGCGGGTCTCGTGCAGGTGGATCTGTACGGGGGCATCGAGCTCCTCGGCCAGCATCGCCACTCTGGCGAGGGCGCCCTCACTCACCATATAGGTGGAGTGCGGTCCGAAGCCAACGTCTATACGATCGTGATCGCGGTACTGATCGCGCAACGCAAGGCCGCGGTTGATGCAGGATTCTGCGTCTCGCGCCCACGCGGTTTCGACATCGATAACCGGGAAGGTCAGCAGTGCGCGCAGGCCGCTGCGATCAACCGCCTCGGCGGTGATCTCGGGGAAAAAATATTGATCGGCCAGCGTCGTGGTGCCACCCATTAACAAATCGGCAATCGCCAGCTCCGAGCCGTCGCGGACAAACTCCGGGCTGATGAAATGACTCTCGGTGGGCCAGATGTAGCGCTGCAACCACGTCATCAGTGACAGGTCGTCGGCGTAACCCCTCAGCAACGACATGGCGGCGTGGCAATGAAGATTGATGAGTCCCGGCATCAGCGCACAGCCGGGCAGTACGATGTGCTCTTCGGCACTGGTAGCCTGCGCGTCCCGGGTAGGCAAAATCGCCGCAATTCTCCCTCCACGAAGGGCCACGCTGTGAGCTGTCAGGATCTCGCGGCGAGGCATCATTGGCACCAGAAAATCGGGGTGCAGGATCGTGTCAAAATCGGGCATGGAGGCTCCTCATGCGGGCCGCCGATTATACAGGGGTCGGGGCCTCAAAAGCGCCTGTTTGAGGCGCTAAAAACTCGCTTGAGGCGGGGTTGTTTGGTACACTTTGACTTTACGTATCCTGGCCCTCAACGGTCCAATTACGAAGCCGAGTTAAATAGCCCGCATGGCAGAAAATCCCCAGGAAATGGCGCGGGAAATCCTCCCCGTCAACATCGAAGATGAGCTGAAACAGTCCTACATGGACTACGCCATGAGCGTGATCGTCGGTCGCGCCTTGCCGGACGTCCGAGACGGCTTGAAGCCGGTGCATCGCAGGGTACTTTTTGCGATGAACGAGTTGAATAACGACTGGAATAAGCCCTACAAAAAGTCGGCGCGTGTGGTCGGCGACGTGATCGGTAAGTATCACCCTCACGGTGACTCGGCGGTGTATGACACCATCGTGCGAATGGCTCAGGATTTCTCGTTGCGCTACACACTTGTAGACGGGCAGGGCAACTTTGGATCGATTGACGGCGACTCTGCCGCAGCCATGCGCTATACCGAAATTCGCATGTCGAAAATTGCCCATGCTTTGCTCGCTGATCTTGACAAGGAAACGGTAGATTTTGTCGACAACTACGACGGCACCGAGAAGATACCTGCGGTGCTGCCGACCCGGGTACCTAATCTGTTGGTCAACGGATCGTCGGGCATCGCCGTGGGTATGGCCACCAACATTCCGCCCCACAACCTACGTGAGGTGGTCGCGGGTTGTTTGGCGACCTTGCAGAACCCTGACATCGACGTGGATGAGCTGATGCAGTTCATCCCAGGCCCCGATTTCCCCACCGGCGCCCAGATCAATGGCCGCGCCGGCATCGTGCAGGCGTATCGCACTGGGCGCGGTCGTATCTATGTGCGGGCCAAGGCCGAGGTCGTCACAGATGAAGCGAAGGGTAAAGACACCATCATCATCCACGAGATTCCCTACCAGTTAAACAAGTCGCGCTTGATTGAGCGCATTGCCGAGCTGGTGAAAGAGAAGAAGCTCGAGGGCATCACCGAGCTGCGCGATGAGTCAGACAAGGACGGTCTCCGCGTCGTGATTGAGCTACGCCGCGGGGAAGTGGGTGATGTGGTGCTGAACAATCTGTACGCGCAGACCCAACTGCAGTCGGTCGTGGGCATCAACATGGTGGCCCTGGTCGATGGTGAGCCCAAAGTGCTCAATCTGAAGCAGATGATTGAGGCGTTTGTCCGTCATCGACGTGAAATCGTGACCCGTCGCACGGTCTATCTGCTGCGCAAGGCGCGCGAGCGGGGACATGTCCTAGAGGGTCTGGCGATCGCGCTGGCCAACATTGATGAAGTCATCGAGTTGATCAAGGCCTCGCCGACCGCGGCCGATGCCCGCGAGGGGTTAATGGCGCGTTCCTGGGCGCCCGGTGACGTGATGGCTATGCTTGAGCGGGCGGGGGCAGACGCCTGTCGACCGGACGATCTGCCCGAGGCGTTAGGTCTGCACGACGGTCAGTATCACCTGTCACCCGCACAGGCGCAGGCGATTTTGGATCTGCGGCTGCACCGCCTGACGGGCCTGGAGCACGAGAAGCTGCTCCAGGAGTACGCCGACAAGATTGCCGAAATTGCCGATTATCTGGAAATCCTTAGTGACCCGGACCGGCTTAAGCAGGTAATACGCGAGGAGCTTGAAGAACTCGTCGAAGAGTTCGGTGATGATCGCAAAACAGAGATTTCCGATTCGGCCCATGACCTGACGGTCGAGGATCTGATTACCGAGGAGGATCGCGTTGTCACGATTTCACATGGTGGATACGCCAAGACGCAGTCACTTGCTGATTATCAGGCCCAGCGACGGGGCGGAACAGGCAGAAGTGCAACGGCGGTCAAGGACGAGGATTTTGTCGAACACCTGCTGATTGCGAGTACCCACGCCACGATCCTGTGCTTCTCCAATCTGGGCAAGGTCTACTGGCTAAAAGTGTTCCATATACCGCTGGCTAGTCGCACGGCTCGCGGGCGGCCAATGGTTAATCTGTTGCCGCTGGATGAGGGCGAGCGCATTACCTCGATTTTACCCATCGAAGGATATGAAACGGATCACTTTATTTTCATGGCTACTGCCAACGGTACCGTGAAGAAGACCGATATGAGCCTGTTCTCCCGCCAACGCAGCGTTGGTCTGCGCGCGATCGAGCTGGAAGAGGATGACGTGTTGATTGGCACTGCGGTGACGGATGGCAGTCAGGACATCATGCTGTTTTCCAGCGAAGGTAAAGTGGTGCGGTTTGCCGAGTCTGGGGTGCGCGCAATGGGCCGGACGGCCCGCGGCGTTAGAGGCATCAAACTTGGCGAGGGGCACCGTCTCATTTCGTTGGTGGTGCCACAGAAAGGCAGCAAGATTCTGACCGTGAGCGAGAACGGCTACGGGAAACGATCGGAAACCAGTGAGTTCCCGGTC
>Ga0160423_10002426_pt1 | contig 15567 bp, 11 predicted proteins | sample CRUFie14St8metaG_FD_108191 | JGI IMG/M metagenome (GOLD analysis project Ga0160423, IMG submission 108191) | Marine microbial communities from the Costa Rica Dome - CRUD Field 142mm St8 metaG | ecosystem: Environmental > Aquatic > Marine > Oceanic > Photic zone | place: Costa Rica: the Eastern... | reverse complement strand
CCCTTCTCAGGTCCTCCCATTGACGGAGCGCTGGCCCTCCACACAGGACCACATGGTCATCAGCCCTCGCAACAAAGGCGGTCCCAGGTAGAATACAAGCGAGGAGGAGAATTAATCTCACGCCCCAAGAATGAGTCAGGCGCCCGCACGGGGCAAGAAGGGAGTGCTGGCAAGTTTGCTCTATGAGGCGACGTGGGGCGGAAACCACGAGTCATCGATTGACGAGTAGAGCGTCCCCGGCAAGGGTGGAGTGAGTGAAAGTAAGTCTCGTAGATTTCGCTGAAGAAGAGGACGAAATTCGGTCAGTTCGGGACCGGGTTTTTGGCGAAGAGCAGGGAGTCCCAAATAATATCAATTGGGATGGACATGACGAGCGGTGTCAGCACGTCGTTGTCCGAGCCGGAGATGGCAAGGTGATTGGGACTGGGCGACTCGCTCCTTGTGGAAAAATCGGCAGACTATCCGTGCTAAAGAAGTTTCGCGGCAGAGGAGTGGGGGGTAAGTTACTCACGCGGTTGCTTGCCGTCGCTAGAGCGTCGCAGTTGCCAGAGGTGTTTTTGCACGCTCAGGTCAATGCGGTAGGGTTTTACGAGGGAAAGGGGTTTGAGGTTGCGGGGTCCCCATTTGTTGAAGCGGGGATCAAGCATTTACGAATGTCAAAGTGCTTTAAAAATAATGGGGATGAGTGAGGCCCTAGGCCCCTTTCTCTATTGCTTGCCTGATTCCTGAGATCGCCTCTTCCAAGTGGGATCGACTGCATCCGAAGTTGAGTCTGGCATGTCCCTCTGCGCCGAAATAACGGCCGTCCGAGAGAAAGATCTGGGCTTCTTTTTCGAGGAAAGAAGCCGGATGAGAAATGGTAGTTTGTTGAAAGTTCAACCACGCCAGGTAGGTGGCCTCAATATCTGGGATAGTGATTGATCCTATTTCTTCGCGACAAAATTCGGTGACAAGATCGCGATTGCTACGAAGGTAAGAAAGGAGCTCCAGTCGCCACGGTTCCCCATAGCGGTAGGCAGCCTCTGCCGAGTAGTAACCAAGGCAGTTAATTTCAGCAAGCGTGTGGCCCTGTGCTGCAAGAAACCGCTTCCTGAGTTTTTGGTCTGGGATGACCGCGTAGGCGTAGCCCATTCCTGCGATATTGAAGGTTTTACTTGGCGACAGAAGGGTTATGGTTCGATCCGTATAGGATTCAGGCAGGCGCAAAGCGGTAAAGTGGGGCGTCCGGGCCTCGTCGAGGATGAGATCACAATGGATTTCGTCTGAAACAAGGATCAGGTTGTGACGCTCACAAAATGCTGCCAGTTGGCGTATTTCTTCTTCTAAGAAGACTCGGGCGAGGGGATTCTGAGGGTTACTGAGGAGAAAGATCTTAGTGCTTGGGGTTACAGCTTGTTCAAGACCTGCCCAGTCGAATGTCCATGTCCCCTCAGACATGATGTATGGAACAGTAGTCAAGCTGAGGTTTGCGTCTCGGTGAACGTGTAGAAATGGAGGGTAGATGGGGGTACAAGTGAGGACGGATTCGTCTTCTCCTGCAAATGCCCTACACGCTAAGGATAATGCAGGCACGAGGCCTCCAAGGTGTACTATTTCGTCAGGTGAGCTTGATACTTTATGTCGCTTTCGCAGGTAATCGAGAATCGACTCAATAAGTCCATCATGGGGCACCGCATAACCAAAAACTCCATGTTCGACGCGTTTCTTAAGTGCCTCAATGACTTCTGGAGGCGAATGAAAATCCATGTCGGCCACCCAAAAGGGACGAAGTTCTGGCCGCTGGTCCCACTTCAGAGAGCCGCTACCCCTTCGTGCGGGCATGACGTCAAACATAGACATTCGCTGATCGAAAGGTCAGTAGAGTCGGAAGTCAAATCATGTCCCGCGTAACCGAAAATTTTGCTCCGCATCGCGGGCATTGAATGGAGATCGCGGTTTCACCCTTGAATAGGTCGTCTGGTTTTTCTCGCCAACCTCCAAGAATCGGTAGGATTCGATCAAGATTACATCCGCAGTTCCAGCGGAACCTTCTTGTCTCAAGAGTCTTCGTCTCCTCTGCCTGCTCGATATTTGCTGCATCCTGAGCGTCAAGGGAATGAAACCAGTCTTCGTCGAAATCTGGTTGTGCTGCCAGGAGTATATAGTTCTCGTCAGGTAATCGAAAAATTCTCCCCGGCCTTTGCTCCGAGCGTTCATAGAGCTTTTCGACCCACTCAAGGGGATCACTGGTCTCCACTTCGAGAGAGCTCATGCGGGGCTCCTTGTTTGCTACGGTTGTTTGTGAGTAGAAAATATTATGAGGGGGTTCTTTTACATCTTCGGTGAAGCACCTTCCGGTGATTTGCTCGTTAATCGATGACCCTGTGACAAAAAGATTCACCCGAGGGGCGCGTATGCTCGCGGTCCAGGCTATCGTTTCAGCCCAAGGACGAGCTACGAGATGAAGGATGAGCATCGCCATGGCATCCTTCAACTTACTATCCAGTTCCTCAGTATATCGTAAGGCGTGCTGCATCAGGTGAAGGTAATAGTCGGTGTAAATCGAGGTGAAGCACCCCTTGATCATAAGAGTATTTCGATGTCGTACGAAAATTGACTCAACCTTGACGAATTCCTCTGTAATTTTCTGGTTCATGGAAGTTACTTCGATAGTTAAAGAGGGAGTTCGGGGTCGGCAAGTGGTGGGCTATCCACAGTGTTGTCGGTAGACTCCTTGGCTTTGGCGGTTTCGATTCGTTCCTTGGCGATCTTGAGGTATTCTTCATCTACCTCAAAACCGATAAAGGTCCGGATCTCCATGGTTTTTGCTGCGACCGCTGAGGATCCAATGCCGAGAAACGGGTCCAGAAGGACCGTGCTCGTGCCTTTTCCGTGTAGTCGGATGCATTGCTCGACGAGTGCGGGCGGGTAGGATGCAGGGTGTGGGCGTTGATCTTTCCGTGAGCGAATTGTGTCGTATGGAATAAACCATGTGTTTCCCCGACATCTTCTGTCGGATCCTCCGGTGTGCTTCCAGCGCTTGATATTCGATTTGTCGGCATAGGGAACTCCGGCTGAGCGACGGTCGATAGGGGTCGAGCCGCTTTTGGTCAGGTGGAATACGAATTCATGGCAGTCATTGACATACCTTTTTGAGTTAATTGGTTTAAAGTGCCCTGCGCTGATGGTTTTCTTGTCACGGGTTTCAAGCGAGATTGATTTGATCCAATGGAAGGTGTTCTGTAGCTTGAAGAGGTCCGGATGGGTTAAGGCAAGAAGGAGTTGATGAGGCAAAAGAGGATTGCTGGGGGATCCGCCGAGGTTGAGAAAAAACGATCCTGTTGGGCGTAGGATCCTCAGAACTTCAACGGACCAGCTAGTGCACCATTCGAGGAACGCATCACGAGGGGTATCATCGGCATAGCTACGATAATTGAGGCCAAGATTATACGGCGGAGACGTGACTACGAGATCTACACTTTCGCTCTCAAGTTCTCGCATCCCTGCCAAGCAGTCACCGTGATGAAGTTGGAATGAGGTGGCGATTGTTCTAGGGGGAGGGGATTCTTAAAGCCTGTGGGGAGTAATGAGAGACGGCAAGTCCGCGTTTATTGATGATTCTAACAATCACGCAATCAGTGTGTTGTATATTCCAAAAACTTCCCGGATAAATTTAGGTTGACCGGTAAAACTCCCGTTTTAAGCATATGATTGAATCGATGAGGGTCCTTGCTGAGGAGAAACACACCACGCGCGCGAGAATTCTGGTCTCTGCAGAGGCTCTATTTGCCGAGCGAGGCTTTGAGGTTGTTTCGCTCCGGGAGATTACTGGGGCAGCGGGGGTCAATGTGGCAGCGGTAAATTACCATTTTGGCTCGAAGGAGAAGCTGATTGATGCGGTTGTTACAAGGCATCTAGTTCCGGTCAATGAGGAGCGTCTAAGTCAATTGGATAAACTGGAGAAGCAGTTTTCTGGGGCACCGATTCCGGTCGAAGAAATTCTCAAGGCATTCTTGTCTCCTGTGCTGCAGCACATAGCGAGTGGCGAAATGTCGGAGGACCTGTTCAAGAAATTTATGGGGCGATTGATAGGAGAGCGCGGCTATTCTCTTCCAATCGGAACTCGTTCACTTTTTGCAGTGATGGCAGGTCGATTTGCGGCAGCTTTCCAAAGGGCAGTTCCACAACTCGATGAGGAGTCGGCCCTATGGAGGATGCATTTTTCCTTTGGAGTGATGGCGCATACACTCACCAACGGCGAAACTCTTCGTCAGTTGTCGGACGGAAGATCCGGAAACCCTTCAACTGAAACTCTTTTGGGTAACATCATTGATTTCTGCAGGGCAGGAATCGAATTCGAGGGTCGAGAGCTATGAGGGTCCGCGTTGGCAAAACTACGGGGGTTTTGGTTGGATGGGTTCTCGTGGTAAGCGGGTGCTCCCCGTGGACCGCGAGTCGTTCCACAGGCCCGCTAGCCAATGGGCTCCCTTCCACGTGGTCTACTGATCAGGCCCCAAGTCTTGGTGTAGATCAGGAGTGGATCGCCAGATTCAAGGATCCTCAGCTCATTAGACTTGTGGAGGAGGCTATGAATCAAAACCCTGATTTAAAGGCCACAGCTGAGAGGGTGCGCAGGGCTGAGGCTGTAGCCAGACTTGCAGGGGCAGGGAAAAAGCCCCAGTTGTCCGGTCAAATTAATACTCTTCAGCAGAAGCAAAGGTTTCCGGGTTTTCCAATCAAACTTGGAAGTAACACAGCTGAGTCCTACGGCGCCTCTCTGGATGTTTCATGGGAGCCAGACTTGTGGGGAAGGGTGCGGGCTTCGCAGCGTGCTGCGGTCGTGGAGAGTCTCGCACAGGTCCAGGATTACAGGGCGGCACGAGCCTCTCTTGCGGGGCAGTTGGCAAAGGCTTGGTTCGCTTTAGGAGAAGCGGGGGAACAAATTGTGCTCGCGGAGGCCGCGATCGACGTGCGGGTGAAAACGGTGGCTTCGATTCAGGAACGTTTCGCGGCAGCATTGGAGGGTGGGCTCGCTTCTCAGTTGCGCCTCGCCGAAACAGATCTGGCCAGTGCTCGCGCATCGCTGGCCCGATGGCAGGCAGATAGAGCTCGTGCCCGGAGGCAGATAGAGCTTCTTGTTGGTCGTTTTCCGGACGGCATGGTGGTTGAGCCTGCAGGGCTCCCTGTGGTGCCGGCTCTCCCTCCGCCTGGATTGCCTTCTGAGCTTCTTGAGCGTCGGCCGGATATCGTTGCAGCTGAGCAGAGATACGTCGCTGCAGGAAGTCGGAGAAGTGCGGCCAGGGCTGCGCGCTTTCCGAGTTTCTCGCTAACAGGCCGCGCGGGAACGAGTACTGGCGCGCTGGAGGATGTTCTTGATAGTGGTTTTGGAATTTGGTCTGTCGCGGGCAGGGTGGTTCAGCCTCTGGTAGCCGGAGGGCGGCTGAGGGAGGGGGAGAAGATCGCGGGTCATGACGAAACGATCGCTTTGCGGGAGTTACAAGGCACTATTCTGAGAGCATTCGCCGAGGTTGAACAAGCGCTGGTGGCAGAGCAGTTTTATGCAGCAAGAGAGCTGGCGGTTAGGAGTTCGGCTCGCTCCGCGAGGCAGGCAGCTGAAGCTTCCATCCTTGATTTCGCGGATGGAGCTGTCGACGCCCTGACTCTTCTTGCAGCACAGGATCGGCAGGTGCAAACGGCTTTTCAGCTGGTGACTTTACGGAGATTAAGGCTGGAAAACCGGATTAACCTCCACCTCGCCCTTGGGGGAGACTTTCAGCGCCGTGCTGCACGATAAAACAATGAACAAAATCGTTAAGTCCAATTCGCAGTTGCTCCGAAGTTGTGTCTGGGGAGTGCTATGCATCGCTATACTCGCAAGTGGTGTTGGTGTGATGAGATTTCTTATCATGAATGGGCCAAAGGCATCTACAGCGGAGCCAGAGGAGAAGATTGTGACAGTGGTCACAGAGGCTGCAGTAGTTGCTGGCATCCAAATTCAGTTGAAATCGCAGGGGGAGGTCAGGCCGCGCCACCGGACTAAGCTGGTGGCCGAAGTAGGAGGCAAACTGGCCTATGTGAGTGACCGGTTCCGTGCTGGTAACACCTTCGAAGGTCCGACTGGCGAAAAGGAGGGAGAACTCATTCTGCAGATAGAGAAGGGAGATTACGAAGCCGCAGTCGCGGCCGCCCGGGCTACTCTGGCTGAGGCCAAGCTGGCCCTTACAATGGAAGAGGTAAAGCGGACTCAGGGTATGCGCGACTGGGACAAGATCCGGAAGGGACAGGAACCTACCGAGCTTGTGAGACGGGTTCCGCAGATCAGGAGTGCGGAAGCTAAAATCAAGGCTGCAGAGGCGGGGGTTGAGACTGCTCTTCAGGATCTAAAGAGAACAGAGATTAGAGTGCCTTATGACTGCCGGATTGAGAGGGCTTATGTTGATGTTGGTGCTACAGTGAGTCCGGGGGCACTAATTGTTGAACTGGTGTCGCTTGGCCCTGTGGAAATTCGCCTTCCACTTTCTCTAGAGGATTATGGTTATCTGGAGAGAGAGAAAGGAACGCCGAGGGGTAGTGTGGTAATCACTGGAGAAATTGGGGGTGAAACGGCCAAGTGGGCTGGTGAGATTATCCGATCCGAAGAAATCGTAGAGAGGTCGACTCGCTCCATAAATGTGGTGGCGGAGTTTGGTAAGAATGGCAAGCGTGTCCCCCCCCTTGGAATGTTTGTCCAAGCTTCCATTATGGGGAAAACGATTCCCGATGCCGTAAGAATCCCTCGATCAGGGGTGGTTGATGGGGATAAGGTGTTACTCGTCAAAAATGGCCGTCTGGATATTCGCCCGGCGACGATTCTACGGACCGAAGCCTCTCATGTGATTGTTCGTGGTGGCGATGAAGAAGGAGAGATTCCAGAGGGCTCGACAGTGGTTACCACGCCGCCTAGTCCTCTGATTCAGAATACTCGTGTCGATGAGGAACCCGCGGCGATTAGCAGCGAAGGTGATTCAGCCGTGGGAGGGGAGAGTGCGGAATGAAAGGTGTTATCAAGTGGTTTAGCCGTAATCACGTAGCGGCCAACTCGCTGATGCTTGCGGTTCTTCTTGCAGGCTTCTACACGTGGTTCCAGCTCCGGAAAGAAATGTTCCCGGAGGTGTCTGTCGACGCGATATCAATTGGGATACCTTACCCGAATGCCAGTCCCGAGGATGTCGAGGAAGGGGTTGTCATTCCGGTGGAGGAGGCGATTGCGGATACGGATGGAATTCGTGAGATCAACTCGTTAGCCGCAGAAAATATGGGGGTGGTTACTGTGATGGTAGAAAATGGGTATGAATTGAGGGAGGTTATGGATGAGATCAGGGCGCGGGTTGATGCCATTGACAACTTTGCGGAGGAGGCAGAGCGACCAGTTCTTGAGGAGGTGCTCCTGAGTTCTCAAGTCCTGAGCATCTCAGTTGCTGGAGATGTTGATGAGCGGAGCTTACGAACAATTGCGGAGCAGGTGCGAAGAGGCCTGCTGGATTTCAGGCCCGCCATACCGAAATTTGATATTCGGGATCCGGTTCCTTGGTTTTTGTCAAAAATTAGGAAGGAAAGTAGAATTACGAAAGTCGAGCTGGCAGGAGCCGTGCCCTATGAAATTTCGATTGAAGTATCAGAGGAAAAGTTGCGCCAGTATGCGTTGACTATTGGTGATGTTGCTAATGCGGTCAGAAGAGCTTCACAGGATCTTCCGGGGGGGTCAGTTCAGACCGCTGCAGGAGAAGTTGTAATACGGGCTCTGGGTAAGCCCGACAATACATGGGAGTTTGGAGAAGTCGCGGTGGTCACCAGAGAGGATGGGTCAGTAGTCAAGCTCAAGCAGATTGCGGCCATCAAAGACGGGTTTGAGGATCTGGAGATGACAAACTCCTTTGATGATAGAAAGACGATTCTGGTAAACGTCTATCGAACCGGTCAGCAGGATACCCTGCGGATCAGGGAGGCAATCACGGAGTTTCTTGCGAGTGCCAGGGCTGAAATTCCAGAGGGAATCCATCTTGAGGTCTGGAATGATACAAGCGTTTTTCTCGAAGGGCGACTATCTCTGTTGAAGCGAAACGGGATGTGGGGGCTCTTGCTGGTATTTCTTGTTCTGGCTCTTTTCCTGCGGCCGAGCCTCGCACTTCTTGTGGCTCTTGGCATTCCAGTCTCGTTTGCTGGAGGCATATGGCTCATGCCGCAGATGGAGATTTCGATCAATATGATCTCGCTGTTTGCGTTTATTCTCGTGCTTGGGATTGTGGTGGATGATGCGATTATTGTGGGCGAAAATGTCTATCGGCGCATGCGTAATGGAGAGGACCCTCGTGAGGCCGCATGGAGGGGTACTCACGAGGTTGGAATGGTAGTTATCTTTGGTATCCTCACTACGATGGTCGCCTTTACTCCTATGTTGGGATTGAGCGGTGTGAGTGGCAAAATCTGGCCGAATATCCCGTTGGTCGTCATTCCAACCCTGATGTTTTCTCTGGTTCAGTCAAAGTTAGTTCTCCCGGCTCATCTTGCGCTTCTTCGTCGGAGCGACCCTCATCGCCGACCATGGCTCCTTGGTAGAATCCAGCGCTCTATTGCACTCGGGCTGGAGCGATTTGTTAGTGGGATATACAGCCCTTTTCTGAAGTTGTGTCTGAGAAGGCGTTATGTGGTTCTTTCAATTTTTCTCGCAGTGCTGTGCGTGACGTTTGGTCTCGTCAAGGGCAAGTGGATCAGGAGCATGTTTTTTCCAGAGGTAGAGGCTGACCTGGTTATCGCGCGATACGAATTACCAAGGGGAGTCGCATTTAGTGCCGCTCAGGCTGCAACAGAGAAGATCGAGAAGGAGGCCTTGAAAATTGCAGAGTCCCGTGAGTTTGTCACGAAAGACGGTGGTCCGGTGGTGCGGCACATTCTAGCCAGCGCAGGAGTCCAGCCCTTCATCACAGATTTCTCAGCGGGGGGAGCGAGATCAGGTGTGCACCTCGGAGAAGTGACCATGGAGCTTGCCCCTTCGGCAGAAAGAGATATTTCCTCTGATGAGATTGTGCGGCAATGGCGGAAGCAGGTTGGGAGTATTCCCAGCGCGGTTGAACTGACTTTTGTCGCCCAGGCTGCTGGGGGAGGAAATGCTATAGACCTCCTTTTGACAGGGGCAAACCAGAAGGACCTCAGAGCTGCTGCGGACTATCTGCGAAATAAACTTGAGGGTTATTCTGGAGTCATCGACATCGCTGATACGGATCGCCCAGGTAAGAGAGAGCTCGTTTTTGAGGAGCTTACGCCGGAGGGAAAAGCGGCAGGTCTCCGACTGGGTGAAGTTGCGAACCAGGTGCGAAAGGCGTTTTATGGAGATGAGGTTCTGCGACTGCAGAGAGGCGATAATGAGGTCAAGGTCATGGTGCGTTACCCCGAAGCAGAGCGAGAGTCGGTAGAGAATTTCGAGAGGATGAAACTGCGGACCACTCACGGAAGTATACCTCTGACTCAAGTGGTAAGAGTGAAGGAGCGGAGAGGGCCCGATACGATCCGCCGCGCTGACCGAAACCGTGCAATTCGGATCACGGCAGATGTCGATTATACGAGAGGTAATGCGAACGAGGTTGTAAGGCGTTTCAAAGAAGAGGCCTTATCCCAGTTGGAGTTGAAGTTCCCCAGTGTGAATTATCGGTTTGAGGGTGAGCAGTCTGACCAAGCCGAAAGCGTCCGCGAGATTGGTCTGGGGTTTGTTTTCGCTCTGATCGTGATGTACGTTCTGATGGCGATTCCTCTGAAGTCCTACTTTCAGCCATTGATTATCATGTCAGTGATTCCTTTCGGGATCGTAGGTGCGGTACTCGGGCATGTCTTCATGCGGACGGAACTGAGTATCATGTCGATGTGTGGATTTGTTGCTCTCGCTGGTGTTGTGGTTAATGACAGTCTCTTGATGGTGGACTATGTTAATCGAAAGCGGAGGACTTCGTCGAATATCCTGGAAGCAGCAGTAAGTGCCGGGGCGGTTCGTTTTCGCGCGATCCTATTGACTTCCCTGACGACCTTCGTAGGCCTCACTCCAATGTTAATGGAAACGGACATGCAGGCCCGCTTCATAATCCCAATGGCGATTTCGCTCGGATTTGGAATTCTTTTTGCCACTACCATTACCTTACTGTTGGTGCCTTCTACTTACGTAATCCTAGAGGATCTACGAATGGTGGGGCGCTGGCTGACTGGTCGAAGGCAAGATCCGTCCATTCAGAGCGTCGAGGAGGTTACGATATCTACAGTCTCCTCGGACGACTTGGTAAACCGCCTGTAACGGCGGGCCTAAGTGCTCGACCGGAAAGAATAGCGCCCGGCAGCGCCGAAGCACCTGCCGGGCGCCGCCCTGCCTTGCCGTTGGGACTAGATAAAAGGGTAAGGGGAAAAGCCGACGCCTTGGTCCTCAGCTTCCTGGGACATAAATTTCAGAGCCTTTAGCCAGCAGTAGGCTACCTCTGAAATCCCAACCATTGAGAGCATTGAGCTGCTCTGGCGTAGTGCCGTGGCGTCTTGCAAAGTCACCAAAGGTGACTTCTTCCGAGACAAAGACGGAAGAAATTCTCTTGGGAGCCATCATGGGCTTCGTCTTTCCTGACCTCAGATCAACACTGGAAACGTCAGGCTTTGTTGGAGCTTTAGCTCTCTCCACAATTTTCGTTTTGTTCATTGCGGGGAGCTTCTTGGTCGTCTGGGGATTAGTTTGAACAGGTTTGTAAGTAATAGTTTTCGGTGACGACGTGCTCTTTTTTACAGTTACGGGGGTGGATTGAGGGGTGTTTTCTTGTGGTTTGCGACCGGCTCGTTGCCCGAGTGCGATGTGTTGTCCGACCAGAATGCGGTCCTCTATATCAGGATTGAGGGCACGAAGGCTGTCCATGCTGAGCCCATGGCGTCGAGCGATTCCGTATAGAGTGTCACCGCGTTGAACCTTGTAATTTTTTACTCCGTGTTGGGTCGGATCGGCGCGATCGGAACTAACCGTTGATGGGATCTTTGTCTCTTCCTCAGCTACTGGGACGGCTTTAGGAGGGGTCTTTTTAAAGAATTGGGTAGAAGAGGGAGTAATCGAATCAGATGGCAGGCTAATCTGCTGTCCTGCTCGCAAGCGGGTTGGATCCTCAATACTATTTGCTCTCATCAGGCTGACCACCGAGCAACGGTGCTCGCGGGCAATCGACGAGAGGGTGTCCCCAGTAGTGACGACGTAGCTTTTGGTCTTAGCTGCTCCAGACCTGACGGCCGAGGATGAGGAGGGGATCGTCACCTTGGATCGACGGCGCTCGAGAGCGAGTTGACCATATAAACTCTCGATTTCATTCTCCAAGGTGCGAATTTGTCTCTCCTGTTCGTTACTACGAGCTCGGAGGATGTCTAGCTGGTCCTTGGTTTCAGCGTGAAGAGGAAGGGCACAGAGAAGGCTCAGGGTGAATGCAAACGCTCTCATGGTAAGTCCTATTATTTTGCAACATTAATAGAACAGTCAAACAAAATTTTAATATTTACTAAATATTCAAGGTTAATTTCGAGTATGGTATAAAAATTTATGCGGTTTGAGCAGCTGATCTCCATTCTAGAACCGTTCAGGGATAGCGCTGACGGGTAGGACTGGACAGGTCGTATTGCGGGGGACCCAAGCCCTGAGCCCGTTGGCGAGCTCGATATAGGTCCATTCGCCTCGGTTGGCGATCAAACGGCAGAGGGTTCCGGGAGCAATGGGGAAGAGGCTCTGTGAGTTCATTGCACTACCGTCCCGGTTCTTTTCGGGGGTTGTCGCACTGCTTCCAGCCATCACCGGGGCAGAGTGTATCATCACAACGTGCTCGTGGTGTGCGGCAAAGCCGCTCAAGGTCGGATAGGATATCAGGACGGTTCCTGAGGCTATTGCAGTGACAGAGCCCACCCAGAGGCAGGCGCGATGGAATCTACGGAATCGATGAGTCTGCAGCAGAGATAGAACAGCGAGAAGGATCAGCCAGAAGCCGGCAGCGAGAGCGGTTGAATACGTGTCGCGGCTGACTAAGCTGATCCAGTTCTGGTAACCAGTTGCCGTAGGGAGAATCGCGCCCGTTTCCTTCTGTATGAACTGAAGGTTCTGGAGAGCCTCTGGGTGCGTGGGATCGATCTGTAGAGCGCGATGGTAGTAGAGGGAGGCTAATCCGCTCTCTCCGAGCTTAAAGTGGCAATTGCCGATGTTGTAGAGGATATCGGAAGAAGAGGGGCGATTCTCATTGGCAGTCTGATACAGCTCGAGTGCGAGGCGATAGGCCTTAGTATTCCAGGCTGCCTCGGCTTGCAGGAGCACGTTTCGCTCTGGTTCAGGAGGAGGCGAGGCCTCGACGTTGCTGATGACAAGAGAGGTCAAGAGGATGAGTGCAGAGGCGTTTTTGATTAGTCGTTGTCTGAGATGTCGAATGATTTCCTGACGTTGGACATCTGTAATGTCGGGGGCGCTCTTGTCAGGGCGAAAGCAATGCTCATCTCTGCTCGCGATTATTTGGCGGATTGCTTCATCTCGGGAGTCCTCGGGAATGGATTCCTCGATGAGAGAGCCGGCTTTTCGTAGAAACGTGGTCGAGTCTGCCTCTTTCTTCTCGAGCATGTCGATCGCCTGAAGGATGTCTGGATCACCCTTGGATGCAGCCAGAAGAGGCAGAATGCGAGATCGGATAATTTGCAGAAGAAGCAGGAAAGAGAGGATTCCAGGGATAATGTGCCACCAGTGGGAGATTGGGTCTCGCGGACTGTCCTCAAAGAGATTGGAGGTTTTGATGCCCAGAATGTTTTCTACTCCGGTGAAGAAACCGTCATCAGCGGTGGGTCGGCTCCTTGCTGGCCCGGGATTTGTCGATCCAGTGGTAGTCTCCAGCGGAATAGGGGCTGAATAGGCCGTGAGGTATTGCTCTGTTTCTGGATCAAAAGAGACAAATTGGAACGGTGGAATAGTGGACTGATAACCTTTGGGTCGGATAGTCTGGCTGAAGGTTACGGATCCGGTTAACCCGTTGCCGTTTCTCTGCAGAGGGAGGCGATGGGGAGGGTAGGTTTTCCAGGATTCTGTATTTCCGCCAAAGGATGGCGGAGCAAGCGTATTCAGATTTCCCGTGCCTTGGATCGTGAGTTGAACGGAGATCGGATCTTGCTCGCGGATACGACCGGAGTTTACTTGGGTCCTGAAGGAAAATTTTCCGACCGCATTGTTGAAGCCCTCGGGCTGGGGAAGGGGGAGAGGTCGAGCGGTTGAGGTGGCCAGAGGAAATGGTAGTTCGATTGGTATGGGCACGGTTTCATTCTGCCCACGGCGAGATATGCGAGCGAGGAGGGTTACTGGCGCCTTTCCTGGTCCCACAGAAATCCCGCCGTGAGTTAGCGGTGTAATGCTGCTTCGGTAGGTGAGTCCTGTATAATTTTTTTGTTTTAGTCGGACGTTTGAGATCAGCATCTTGCCTCCCGGTATGACCGAAGAGACATCAAAGCGTCCTGCGGCAACCCCTTCGCGAGCTAGTTTAGCGATGGAGGCTTTTTCGACCTTAAACTGGGAGGGGAAGTAGAGCTTTGCCTCGACGTGGATAGGTTCTCCTTCAAAAGGTATTCGGGGCGGAAGGCGGGTTGTGCTGGCAAAAAACCGAAGCTCGCCTCCTACTTCGGAGGTGAACCACGCAGTCTCAGGAAGAGGCTGCACGTGGAGCTGCAGAGACGGAGACTCCAGCAGGGTTCCCTCATGGTTGAGAGAGAAGGGCGGAAGGAAGTGAATTCCCTCCTGGTAGGACAAAGCTACATATCGATAGGCGTAGATTCGCTTACTGGTTGAATAAGGGAGAACTGTTTCGCCAAGAAATTTGAAAGATATGCTCTTGGAGTCCGGGGTTTTTGGTTTCTCAAGGGGTCGGGTTTCAGAAGTCAGGGTAAGCCAGAATTCGCTCTCCTCTCCTGGCAGAACGTAGCTGGATCCTAGCCACGCACTCAAGCGTTGGTCTGCAGGGGCGAGCCCTGCGCTGTTGAGCAGTATTAGCGATAGTGTAAAGGTGAGGTGAAGGGATCTCATCTTCTCACCAATCCTTCCTTGAGCGTTTGCCTTTGGAAAGCTTCCTGGGGATTAGCTTTGTCTCGAAATCTGCATTATCACGAAGGATACGGCGGGCAAATTCCTTTGAGGTTTCGCCGGGTGCAGGATCTTTCGATTGTACAGGAGGATTAGTCTCGCGATCTGTGTTTTCAGGCTCATCCGGTTGTGGAATGGAGTCGGAAGTAGGGGGGGAGTTATCTGAAGCGGAGCTGGGAGGGGTTGATGGGTTCGGCTGCTTCGGTTCATTGGTTTGCGGTTCTCCCTCGGGTGCCTTTTTGCTACGTTCTGGAGGTGCTGGATTCTCGTTGCTGCCTTCTTCCGGATTCGTTGGACTAAGTAGCTGCGCAGAGTGTTCCTCAAATCTCCGTTTAACGTATGCTAGGTTTTCGGCAGCCTTTTTATTTGACGGCTCCATCTGCAGGACCTCGCTGAAATGTGAAATAGAATCGCTCCAATGACGGACAGTGCTGGGGGACTCTGGCGAGGCGGCAAGGCTTCTTAAGCCGCGGAAGAAGGAAGCATTTCCGAGTCCAAAATGCGCTTGTGCCTGAACTGCCGGATCTGTCGAGAGAAGAGCTCCTGAGTAATAGTGCTGAGCGGCAGAATAGTCACTGATTCTGTAAGCTGCTGCGGCTGCTCCAAGGTTGAGCTTGGCCTTCCGCTCCCCCCTTGAAGTCCTTATTTCTCTCTCAAATAGAAGGAGGGCCTTTTCGGGTTCCCCATTAGTAAGGGCGCGTGCTGCGGGGGTTGGTAATAGAGGTGCGGCCTGAGAAGGAAAAGCAAAGGAAAAGAAAAACGCAAAGATGAGGAGACTGCTAAGCACCGGTGACACAGAAGCTTCCGAACTCCGCTTTTCTTTCCTGCGGCCAAGTGGGTATTCAGAAATAAGGACCATGCCTGTGGCGAAAAACAAAATAGCGGGAGCCAGAAACCATTGAAACAGTGGGCTCTCGATTCGCCTGTTGGATCCCTCAAGCTTGACAGATGCCATGCCTTCGATCTCGGTCTCCACTTGAGAAAGGAAGCCTCTGCCGGCCCCCTCGGAGTAAGTTCCTCCGGTGATTCTGCAAAGAAGTGCGAGGGGATCACTCTTAAGAGAGCTTATCACCAGTGATCCATCACGGTCATAAAAGTTGCCGTCTGTGGAAGAGGGATCCGGAATGGTGGAGCCTTCAGTGGTTCCAAACCCTACGGAATAAATAGTTACCTTTGCAGCAGCGGCTTCAGAAGCGGCCTCTGGGACGCCAAGGTGATGGTTTTCTCCATCGCTCAGGATGATAAGGGATGTCGACGGTGGAGCATGTTTCTGGAGTGTCCGCACGGCCAGTCTTACCGCGGATGGAAGATCGGAGCCATCCCGAGGTATCCAGTCGGGGCTTTCACTTCTTGGGGTGTCTAGTTGCTCCAGAGTATCGCGTAGGGCTTGGTGGTCGAGGGTAAGGGGTGCTTGAACCCATGCCGTGCCCGAGAAGGCAATAAGGCCAATT
>Ga0160423_10002425_pt1 | contig 15580 bp, 16 predicted proteins | sample CRUFie14St8metaG_FD_108191 | JGI IMG/M metagenome (GOLD analysis project Ga0160423, IMG submission 108191) | Marine microbial communities from the Costa Rica Dome - CRUD Field 142mm St8 metaG | ecosystem: Environmental > Aquatic > Marine > Oceanic > Photic zone | place: Costa Rica: the Eastern... | reverse complement strand
CCCCCCCCCCCCCCACCCCAACAAGCATCCCAGAAAAGGACCTCCCTCGAGCAGCGACAGCTCTCTGCAGCAGAATTTTGGCGGGGGGAATGATGATCGGGAGCAATCCAAGAATCCAAGAATCTTCGCCCCAAGATCGTAAACAGACAAAACGAGAGAGACCATGACGCCCAAAGTGGTTGTTACCGGGGCGAACGGACACGTTGGGGCAGCTTTGACGAGGGAGCTCCTTTCTCATGGTTACCGCGTCGTCGCGACGGTGAGGGACAAGTCGGACGAGTGCAAGACAGCTCCCATACGGTCTATTGCGACCGAGCTGGGTGCTAGTGAGAGGCTGACCATCGAGTCTGCGGACCTCATGGCGAATCCGGACTGGTCATCGATCCTTCGGGGGGTGGACGGCCTCTTTGCGGTGGCAGCCGTGTACGCCACCCGTTCTGCGGATCCAGAGAACGAGATCGTCCGGCCAAGCACAGTAGGAGGAATAAACTTGCTTCGTGAAGCAGCCAAAGCAAAGGTACCTCGGGTCGTGTACACGAGCAGCGTTGCGGCGGTGGGAAGCCTGCCAGAGGGTCGTGCAAAGACAGAGGAGGACTGGAACGAAGATGCTACTCTTCCTTACACAAAGGCAAAAACAGATTCGGAAAGGCTGGCTTGGCGCGTGGCCAAAGAGACTGGGCTTGATTTGAGAGTTGTCAACCCCTCGATGGTTTGGGGGCCGGACTTCGCGAGGCATACTCCGTCAACAGAAGTGGCAGTGAAGCTGTTGAGAGGCGGCTATCCTGCCGCTCCAAAGTCTTCGTTCGGAGTCGTAGATTCCCGTGACGTTGCCTCCCTCCACCGCATAGTGTTCGAGAGGGACGACGCAGAGGGGCGATACATTTGCTCTGGAGATCACGGGTCGCTAGTCGAGATCGGCCGTAGGTTCAAAGAGAGCTGCCCCGAGGCGAAGCCGCCGAAAGTCACGGTGCCTTGGATCGTCGTCCACGCCTTTGCCCTGATCGACGAGATCAAGGCCTTCTTCGGCTTTGAGGGTACCTTGACGCAGAAGGTCGTCCGGTCGCTGAAGAGGGGGGACGCGTGGATGGACACCTCCAAGGCCAGGGGGCTTGGCTGGACTCCACTGCCGTTCGAGACGACCGTCAGGGACACCGTGGACTGGATCAACGCCCACGATGACCTTTGACAGATGAATCTTACGTTGCGTTACGTTATAATATTTTTCCTTGTAATAATTTATTTCTCCTCGGAGTAGTACTCGACCAGCGCGGACTGCGTGCCGGCCCTCGCGCTCCTTTCCATGATCCGCGAGGTCGCCTCCGGCAAGCCTGCCCCACCCTGAACGAGGCAAGCGTTCAGGCCGGCCTCCGCGGTCCTGGTGGGCGGCTGGACATACGTTCCGTCCGGCAGCATCTCCCACGCGTCCACCATATCGCTGAGGTACGACGACATCACGTCGCGGAGGGTCTCCTTGATCCTCTCATCCTCCACCGGGGCGGCGACCTCGACCCTGCGGCTCAAATTCCTCGCCATCCAGTCGGCGGACCCGATGAAGTACTTGGGGTCCCCACTGTTGTGGAAGACCGCCACGCGGTGGTGCTCCAGGAACCTCCCCAGGACGCTCACCACCCTCACATTCTCGGTCAGCCCCTTCACCCCGGGCCTCAGTCTGCACATTCCCCTCACGACGCAGTCAACCCGGACGCCAGCCCGCGCGGCCTCGTACAGCTTTCTCACCAGAACGCGGTCGTCCAGGCCGTTGACCTTGAGCAGGATGGCACCGCGCCCGCCACGCCGACAAGCCTCGATCTCGCCGTCAATCATTTCCGCGATCTGATCTCTCATGTACACCTGGGCCACCAGCAGCTTCCTGTAACCCCCTACGGCCTCCTGCTTGTGCAGGCCCGTGAGGTGTTTGAAGACGTCCGTGGCGTCCCTTCCAAGCTGAGGGTCGCAGCTGAACAGGCTGAAGTCAGAGTAAAGCCCCGCGGTGACGGGGTTGTAGTTCCCAGTGCCGATGTGGACGTAGGTCCTCAGGGCCTCCCTCGCGGAGACCTCCCTCCTGACGACGAGCATGACCTTGCAGTGGGTCTTGAGGCCGATCAGGCCGTAGGCAACGGAGCAGCCCGCAGCCTCGAGCTCCTGGGCGTACGAAACGTTCCTCTCCTCATCGAAACGAGCCTTGAGCTCCATTAGGACGGCGACCTCCTTCCTCGCCTCCGCGGCCTTCATCAGGGCCTTGATCACCGGGGAGTCATTCGACGTCCGGTACACGGTGGTCTTGATGGCGAGCACGTTTGGGTCGCTGGCACTCTCCTCGAGCAGCCTTAGCGTGCTTGACTCAAAGGACTCGTAAGGGTGGTGCACCAAAATGTCCTGCTTCCTGATGGCGTCGAAGATGGACTCCTCCCCGCCGCGGGCCGGGTCGCAGGCCTGGCGGGCGCACGCTTCGACTGGCTGGTGCCTCGGAAACAGGAGGCCGTTTGCCGAGGCCTCCGCTTCGGGAGCCAGGGTCCTGAGATCGCTCAGGTCCAGGAGGGACTTCACGTGGTACACATCCCTGGTTGCGTTGAGCTCCAGCTCCTCGGTCAAAAGGTCCACCAAGTCCGCCGGAGCTCTAGCCCTGACCTCAAGCCGGACGAAGGGCGCGAACATCCGCTCCCTGACCTCCTCGGCCATCATCTCCAGCAGGTCCTCGCACTCCTCCTCGTGCCTCTCGAGCTCGGCGTTGCGCGTCACACGGTACGGCCAAGCGCCCAGGATCTTCCAACCTCCGAACAGCTGGTCCAGGTGGCTCGCGATCAGCTCCTCCACCGGCAGGAAGGCGTGCGACCCTCCCCCCGCGCCGCCCTCGCGGCCCACTGCCTCCTCTGCCTGCGCCTCGACCTCCACCGGGATCCACCTCGCCACCGTGGATGGGATGGCCACCACCGCGTACGACGTGGCGCCCTCCTCCTCCCCCCGCAGCCTGACGGCCAGGCCGATGGAGAGGGACTGCAAGAACGGAAAGGGGTGTCCCGGGTCCAGCTTGATGGGCGTCAGCAGGAGCTCGAGCTCCTGGGTGAAGTAACGGCTCAGCCTTTCCCTCTCCCTCGCGCTGAGTTCATTGACGTTGTGCACAATGCGAAGCCTCGCCTCCGCGGCCAGCCTCGGCTCCAACCTCTCCCGCAGGATCTCGTCCTGGGACCTCGACAACCGCTTCACGTTCTCCGCGATCAGTTCCAGCTGCTCGTCAGGCGTCCACGTCAGGCCACCCTCCTCTTCCGCCCTCAACTTGTCCGCTTTGCTGGCCTCCAGCTGTTTCTTCAGGCCCCCCACCCTCTTGGCGAAGAACTCGTCCAAGTTTGAGGCCGTGATGCTGAGGAAGGTGAGCCTCTCCAGGAGGGGGATGCGCTCGCTGCACGCCAGCGCGAGAACGCGCCAGTTGAACGCAAGCCACGAGATCTCCGGGTTGTAGACCGCAGAGCTGCGGCAGAGCTCGTCCAGCGAAAGGCCAGAGACGTCCTCGGCACACTGATAGGGGATGTCCAGGCCGGAGGGGGAGGGAGAGGGGGATGAGTCGTCGTCGGGACCAACCGAGGTGTCGCCCCGCGGGAGCTCGGGGAGCATCGTCTCGCCCGCGCGAGACTTTTCCTGCAGGAAGGACGCGAGGGAGTAACTCCCGCCCCGAGCCGGCGGCGGGTCCTGGCGCCGCTCTGGCTCCGCGGACGACGACGACGACGAAGACGAGGTCGACACGACGCCCTCCGACTCGCTCGCTCGGCCGAGCCCCTTCTTCTCCGCCGCGCGGGCTCCCCTCCACGACGCGAAAGCGTGGGTGAACTTGGGCAGCCGAGTGGTGGGTGAACTCAGGCACCCTCGAGGCTGCCGCGGTAGCCTCCGCCCCGCCCCGGGACCCCTTAGCGCGCCGGCCACCATGCCCCTAGCGCTCGCCTCCCGTCCTCCCGAGCTGAATACCTGACCGCCAGGCGGTCCCACGCGTTTCTGCAGTTCTCTGGGTGACTGTCACGTGTCACCCCGATGGCTTTTTTTGGCGGTTTTTTGGCGTTTCTATTTTTTTTTTCTTTCCCGAGGAGGTCGCGGGGGTCTCCTTCGGTCCAGGTCCGCGCCGCACCGCCCCGACCTCTCTCTCTCTCTGTGTATGTGGCCTGCGTGCCGCCGCGCGACGCTCCAGGCGATCGGGATGCTCCAGGCGATCGCCCAGCGACGCTTCGAGTGCCTTGTACAAAAAGGATCAGACCATGAAAGGTCCAAATCGCGTTTTTTTGGATCAGCTCCCAGTGGAAGAATGAAGGAAGAATTGCGAGTCGAGCCCCTGCAGGTGGTGGTGTCATCGACCAGCAAGACGAGGTGGCCATGGGGGTCTGTGCCTCAAAAAGACAAAGTTGTGATGTTTCATGGACAAAGTTGGGTTTTTTAAAACGAGATGATACAAAGCGCGTCACACCTTGAGCCTGGACGTTTGCCTGGACGTTTGAAAATTCCTCGAGTTGGTCTCGCAGCAAGGGTTGGCCTGCTCCAGCTGCATGATCCTCGCCTCCGCGGCTTTCAGCTTCTCTCCCACGATGAGGGCCTCGTGCTGCGAGTGCAGGAGTGCGGCCTTGGCGTCCTTGATCTTCGACTCGTACAGCCTCTTGCAGTCCGCGATTGCCTCCTCCACCTGCGCCTTGTGCCGTTCCTCCGCCTTCTCCATCTGTACCTTGTGCTCCATTTCGATGTGAAGCATGCTCTCCTCGAACTCCTTCCTGGTCCTGCTCAGGCTTTCCCTCTTGCTCGTCTCGCACTGTGCTTTGAGAAAGGCGCCGTTCTCCTCCGCGGCCTCCGCCCGCGCCAAAACCTCTCGAACCTCGGCCTCCTTCGCCAACTGGATCCTCCTTGCCACGATCGCCTTGGCCTCAAGCGCCTCGATCTTCGCCTTGTTGTCGTGGATGTACCGCTGCAGCTCGCGGATCTCGTGCTGGAACGTGGCCTTCTCCCGCTCTCGCTCCATCGTCTGCTTTTTCAACAAAAACTTAGACTCCAGCGACTCGGCCTGTCGGTCGAAAAAAGGAGCGTTCAAGATCATAGGTTCGGGGGGGGGAGAGGGGGAGGGGGGCACGAGGGTCAGCTCGGCTCGTTCGCGCGGAGGTCCGCGGCCCCGGGACGTGGCTTCTGTCGCACCTGAATCCTGTCAATCTCCTGCCGTAAGTCGGAGACCTCGGCCTCCGCGTTGGCGGACTCGCGTCTCGCCTCCTCGAGCTCCTCCTTGACCTGAGCACGAGACGTGAGAGAGAGAGTGGGTCAGCCAGGCCTTGACGAAAGGCGGGCGGGAGACGGTCGCGTCCGCGTCCAAGACAGAATCTTTTTTTTTTTTTCCATCCTCCGTGGCACAGCGTGTGTGTTCGTGGGGCTCGTGCGTTTCGTAAGTTGTTTCAGACTCCCTCACCTCATCCCGAAGCTCGTCGAGGACCTCCTCGGGGGTCATGGCCCTCCCGGGCTCCGCGTCCTCAACCTCCATTGCGTCCGCCCCCCTGCAGCGTACCTCGTAACCCCCCTGCAGCTCTGGTGTCCAGACTCCCGCGGTGTGTCACGTGTACGGGAATGTGGTGGTCTCGGAACAAATTTCCTTAATTAAAACCAAGTTGTGCGAAAGCGAAAGGCTGGGAAAAGTCAACATTTTTCGACCGACGATTTGATGATGTGATGTGATGTGAAGGGGTGTCAATTGTGGAAATGACCGACAGGGGAACGAATCCATCCTCCGATGCATCAGCACAATGGAGCTTGAGATTGTGGGCCAGACCTTGAACTGGGATCGATGCAAGAGTGATCGAAAATTATTTAGGCCTTGTGGCTGGTGGCCGAGGTGGACGTCGGGGGCGAGGGTGCCCTTCGGGTTCCACGGGGCGTGGTTGGGGGCGGAGGAGATGCGGAAGACGCGTCGTTTGGGGGGGGGATGCGGGGGAGAGGTCAGGGTGGATGTTGGGGATGGCTAAAGTTTGCTGAAGATTGTTTGTTTGTTTGTTTGTTTGTTTGTCATCCGCGAGTCACTCTCTGTCTCTCTCGTTTTTGTTGGCTGGAAGATAGGACTGGTCTTTCGTCTCTCGGATGGCACACAAGTGTGGTGTCCTGTTGTGGATCTTGTCCCTCGTTGTTGTTCGAGTGCAGAGAACGAGCGTGGAAGGGGAGGGGGGGGAACCAAAAGAAAAAAAAAGTTGTGGGTTCAGGGGTTGTTTGTTGCTCGTGCCCGTTGTGAGGGGCAAGGTAACATGCTTCTGTGCACAAGCACAGTTGCCACAGTCAGTGCGAGAAAGAAAACTCATCACAATGGTACAATGGTCCGCGGCAAAGTTCCGCAGATCCGAAACAGATATTCTCATTTTCCCGCTCCATATATCTTCGTTCCCCCATTCGCGACGCGAATTGCGGGTCGCCCTTTCTTTTTCCCGAAACCGCCGCCGCGAAAAGTAACGCCCTGCGAAACATTGAGAGGTAGAGAGAGGCCGACCCCGACCAGCTGGGGGAACGAGGGGGGTGACGAGGCGAGCGGTCGTGGTTGGGAACGCTACTGTCTTGATTAAAGGTGAGAAAAAAAAATGGTTCCTCTCCTCGGAGCCCGAAGAGAGAAAGCTAGGCCGTGGCCTCGCCCTCTCCAAGAGGAAGGCCATCCCCACCTCACTCGTCGTCCTCCTGCTGGACCATGTAGCTTGCGAGGTTGGAGTCCCCGAAGGTGACGCTCTGCCCGACCTTGACCTGGGAGGTGAGAGTGTGAAGGAACGGCGTCAGCTTTTGGTGGGCCAGCGGCGTTGGGCGGTGCCAGGGGCCGGAGGACGAGACTGACCTCCGTCTTGGTCTCCGGCTTGATCTTCTCGTCCTGCACGAAAGTTCCGTTGGTGGACTTGAGGTCGGTGACGTAGACCGAGTCGCCGAGAACCTCCACCTTGGCGTGGGACCCGCTCACGGTGGGAATGGGGATGATCAGGTCAGAGGCCTCGTCCCTACCGACGACGGAGGTCCCCGCCGTAAGCTTTGCGGAGGAGAATGAACGAAGGAGAGGTTCGAATCGGGATAACAGCGTTAGATCGAGGCGGAGGGAGGGCTGGAGGCGAAGGTCCAGATCGGCCTTCTCGAAAGCGTGCTGACGTGGAATCTGCGAGTTCCCGGGGTTTTCACTCACCGTGATCGCGGTCGCCTGGGGCGGTTGGTTCAGTCCGGACCTGATCACGTAGTCCGCGTTGTTGTCGCCGATCGGCTTGAGGACGACTTTGGCGCTCGTCTGCCTCCTCGTCGCTGCGCAGGAGCGTAAGAGAGAGAGAGAGAGAGGGAGAGGGTCAGCGAGAGTGCGTGGAGATCGCGCCCCGGCGCGCGCCGGCCGCGAGAGAAAGGTCGACTGCGTCCGCTCACCCTTGCTCGCGGCCCTGCAGGTCGCCCTCGTCACGCAGGTCATGGCAGCCATGCTGTGTACTTCAAGACGTCGGTTTCGGTCGGCTCGGTCGGGTGTCGCGGCTTTCTGACGCGGATCTCCCCTTTTTCGATTGGAGATCTCTCGAAAGTATCCCCGTCCCACGTGGGATGCAGCGCCAATAGAATCAACAGAATCTTAAATATCTTTAATATATTTGATACACAACCGGGTGTTGTTTGTGTGTTCTGTTTACCTCAAGGTTCGTTTCCTTGTCCTTGTGGTGCCCACGAAGACCTTGGTGTTGGTGAAGTCCTCAATCAGGGGGTTGTACCCGCTCATCGTCGTCGTCCTCTGCAGGTCGGCGTGCTCCTTGAAGAAGGCCGAGCAGGCCGAGGTGGTGGTCCTGGCTCCCTCTCCCGCCAAGCGAGCATACATCGCCGCAAGCGCCTCGAAGTTCGTTGGAAAGAAGATGTCACTGTCCAACACCAAGTCACACACACAGAGAGAGAGAGAGAGGGAAGGTCAGCACGACAGTGTCGAGGGGCCGGCCGACGTCCGAAAAAAACACTCCACTCACTGGGATCCCGGGGGCACGAGGTAGGTGGAGGCGTCTTGGGCTACGGACGCGACCGTGTTGGAGACGAGGGGAGCGTTCCTTCCCGCCACCCGGACGTCGGGGAGGTGGTCGAAGTCCATCATCAGTAGCGTGTGGCTCGGGATCTCGCGCGAGAGGTTCTCCAGAATCGCCTGGGCCGCCGTGGGAAGGAAGACCACTCCCGAGTCGTCCGCGGGCGCGCCGCCCTTTCCCAGGACGAAGCTCTCGATCGAGGACAGGATCCCGGCCTCGGAGCCGTCGCCAGGGGCCCCGGCGGACCCCGCCCAGTCGAAGGCCTCCATCGTCCGCCGGATCAGGCCGTCCCTCACCGGCCGCAGAGCCTCCCGGCCCAGCTCCCCTCCGCTCCCATCCTCTTCGTACTCCACCCAGGTCTCCATCCAGCGACCCTCCCGCCGCTCCACCCGATCGTGGGCGAGGTTGTCCAGGACCTCGAGCCCCAGGACGTACACGTGGCCGCCGCCCCACGACCTCCCTAGGTCGCGCCACGCCTCGCGGCTCGCGGCGTCCGCAGCGACAGAGGAGAATCGCTGTGCGTGGCCGTCCCCCCCTCGACGGGCAACGCGCTCCCGCTGCCTTTATTGTGGGTGGAGGGCGCGTCAGCCTTGCGTCGATCGATCGACAGACAGACAGACTCTCTCTCTCTTGCTGTCTCTCTCACCTCTCGCACAGCGACTCGGAGACGTCCAAGACGGTGTACTCCATGGTTTCGTACACCCGCGGGTCATTTCTCGAGACGTAATCCATCACGTCGGCCGCCAGCGTTCCGTTCCCTCCGCCGATCTCGCAGATCCTGAGGTGGTCCTGTTCCCCGTCCTTATCCTCACTGGTTTCTCGCAAGTGGTTTCTGACCACGAACCTGGCAATGGCCTCGCCTACGTGCGGCTGAAAGATCTCCGCGGGCGTCAGCCACGACACCCCTGCCTTGCGATAGATCTCGTTCAGCCTAAACTCGTATCCGCTCCTGCCCACCATCGTTTTGAACTCGAGCGGGTACTCCAACGCCCCAACGACTTCGGGCCTGGAGCCAAAATAACTGGAAAGAGAATCGGCGATGTGGTCCCGGACCAAACGACCGCAAGGGCTCGCGGTGGTGGCGAGGGCGGCGACTGTCGAGGTGGTCGGCGACGCCCTCGCGAGGCATCGGGAGACGATCATGATCGGCGCCCGCCGGCCCCCGATGGTGGCAGGTTCTCTTCTCCACACCTGCTGGACCTGGACCTGGGGGGAACCAGAGAAAGACCGGGAATTCGCGTTGCGAAGCGGGGGAACGAACACATATGGGGGCGTGGGGGCGGGAAAAGTGGAAGTGGCGCTTCTACAGGAAGTTCCTAGGTTTTGAAAATAAGATGGATCTTTGTAGTTGTGCGTTGTTTTCTTCAATGCTTTCTAGTCACTAAGGTCCTTGTTATCGCTGAGGAACCAGCCAGCATGGTTCCCAGCCAACACAAACCCCTGAACCCACAACTTTTTTTTGCTTTCCGTTTTGCCAACCTCCCTCTCTCTCTCTCACACACACATGCAACCATCGCGGACGCTACCCCCAAGCACAACCCAAACCCTGGAGGAACGACGTTGAAGCAACGACGAAGAGGAAGACGTGGATGGATGAATCGATTAAAAAGTAAAATTATTGCGGTGCGTCGGCCTCTCCTTGGTACAACTCCCTCTGTGCCCTCACCGGCCTGGGGCTGACGCCAGGACCTCCAGCTTGTCCTGAAGCCTCCTGGGCAGCAGCGCCTCCCCCGCTTCCTCGAGAATTCTGCCCTCGAGGCTGTCCAGCCGGCGCAGCAGCTCTCGCTTCTGGTCCCTCCTGCGCTGCCTGCGCCTGCACGCCTCGCCCGATATTTCTGGCGCGAGGGTCAGGTCCACGGTGGCCAGCGAGTCCAAAAACTCGCGCCGCGCAGCACCGCCCTTGGGCACAGGGCTGGGCGTCTCCGAGCTCAGCAGCGCCCTCGAGGCGCCTTTGGGGAGCGCGGAGAAGACGGTGAAGGGGTCGGGCGACGCGGGACCGGAGGCGAGGTTCTCGATGGAGGACAGGGGCAGCCTCGGCGGCGGCGACGGCAAACGCGGCTTTCTCTTCGTCGCCTCCGGCTCCTCCACCCTCCCGCCCCCCCAGAGGGCGTCCATCCTCGCCACGAGGTCCTCGCAGTCTGCCCGGGACGACGTCCTCGCGCCCTTCGCCCAGCTCTTGGACTTGGGAATCCACGTCTGCATCGGAGTGCGTGGCCGCGGCGGCGACGGCGAGGGCAGATTCCTGCGGTGCCACCTCCTGTAAGGCGGCGGCGACCCCTTCTTCCCCGCGGCCTCGTCCTCGTCGGGCGACGGGGCGGGCGAGAGGAGAAAGCACGAGGATCGGTACCTCTCCCTTCCCTTGTTCTTAGGAGGCTTGTCCTTCTTCTCATTCTTCCCCCGCCGCCTCTCGATCCGCCTGTACAATCTCGGTTCCACAACGGCTCGTGGGTTCGAGGGGTCCACGCGCACGAAGAGGGTCTCCCCGCTCAGCGACCCCGACCTCGCCAACAGATGCCTCCCCCCGGACGACGACGGTCTCGGAGCATTATTCTGGGTTTCCCCTTCCATGTTTCGCGACGGGGGAGACGAGGGAGGGGGTGGGCGATGGTGGTCGGCTTCCAGGCTAAACCGCCGCCCCTTGTGCTCCGTCAACGAACGCCGTCGTCGGGGAACGCGCTCGCTCGCTCGGCACCACCATCTGGCGTTACTCTTTTTGGCGTTTTTTGAATTTGGAAATGTTGACCAACATTTCCGAAAATCGCCTTTGGGGGAAAAAGATCGATCTCCAATGAGATCGATCGAGAGATCCGTGGGCCATCGTGTAGAAACGCGGTCTTCTCCTGGCCAAGACCGCAAGACCAGGACGGGGAAGGCGATCATCAAAACCTGACCGCCATCGCGCGCGCGCACAGCGGAAGGGGGCGGAGACGTCGACGGGGCGGGCGGGCGGGAGGGCAACGGGAGCGCTAGGGCCAGGAGGTGCCGCGGCGGAGGGTCACGGCGGCGACCTTCCTTCCTTCGCGTCGCGCGGAGGCAGCCTCGAGCGAAGCTAAGCTTCCTTAAAAGAGAGATGGAGATGAGGGTCAGGTCTCGGGGGACGGTGGCCTCGAGGCCGAGAGCGGTGGCGTTTAGAGCGGAAGCGAGCACGTCCGCGAGGTGTGATGCGCGCAGCAGAAAGGCCATGGGGCAACATGGACGGCAGGGCCGCAGGGGGCGAGAGCTCGGGGTGGCGACGAGGGCGGGCTTGGAGGCCGACGGGAACTTGTTCTACGAACGAGGCGAGGGGGAGGAAAACACGGACAGGCCCAAGAGGGCGCAAGAGATCGTCGAGGTGGAGGCCGAGCGGACGGCGGCGGCGGCGGAGGAAAAGGAGCAGGAGACGGAGCTGATCTTTAGGTTGGAGCGCCACGGCGAGGGTTGGGGCGAGGCAGTCTTTCCCTTCTTGTCCGTCGAGCAGCGTCCCATCCAGTCGTCCCAGGCCAAGTCGTCGGTGCTGGCGGACGCGGCGGGAGACAGCAAGTGCGGCGGACACAAGAGGAGGGGCCAGACCTCGGGAAACTCGAGGTACATCCAGCTCGAGGAGGCCCTGCTGGAGATGGAGCTGACGGAGGACCAGGTCAACGACGTGATCTCCGTCGCGGTGGCGTGGAGGGTCACGGAGGGCGGGCACATCCTCGTCGACCGGAGGAGGCGCGCCAAGGCCCTGAAGAACGTGAGGACCCTGGTGCCGTACCTGGAAAACCTGGGAGTCCCCAGGGGAAAGTCTGGGGTGGGCGACCTCGTGTCGCGCGTGCCTCTCCTGATCCTGTGCAACGTGGACGGCGCGGACAACTGGGACAAGAGGGCCGTGCAGCTCGCGGCGCACTGGTTCCGCCACGGCAAGTTCGACCCCTCGGAGGCCTCGGGCGACCTGAAGCGCTGGACGCACCGCGTGAGGAGGCACAAGGCAGAGGGCAAGCTCTCGCAGGACCAGGTCAAGCTGCTCGAGCTCATCGGCTTTGACTTTGGCCTCGGGATCACCTCCGAGTGGGAGGGAATGTTCGACAGGCTGCTGGACTTCATCTTGGAGACGGGGCACTCGCACCCGATGCCGTCGTACGAGAGCGAGTCCGGCAGGACGCACGTCTCTCTCCACGAGTGGACGGAGCTGCAGAGGATCGCGTACGCCGCCGGCAGGCTCGCGCCGTGCCACGTGGAGAGGCTGGAGAGCATCCAGTTCGACTGGAGCGCCAAGTACGTCTCGAGGTGGCTGAGGTACTACCAGGACTACAGGGCTCTGAGGGCGGAGAAGGGAACGCTGAAGGTTCAGCAGCAGCCGGGAGAGCTCGATGATTTGGGCGGCAGGAGGTTCTGGAGGCAGAAGCAGCAGGTGCTTTGGTACACCAAGCACATCTGGCCCGAGAGGCAGACCATGCTGCAGGAGATCAGCTTCGAGCTCGACCCGTACTCCACCAAGTTTCGGGAGGTCTGCGGCGTCGTCGAGGCCCTGCAGCAGCACTACGGCGTCGACTCGATGCTCGCGCTCCTCGCCCGCCTGTACGACGACCTGATGGTCCCCTCGACCCACCACGCCGTCAGGGTGGAGCCCATCCAGGTCCGTCAGCTCGCCAGGTGGCTAAAGATCCAGCTCGTTCTGCGCGAGTGCGGCGCCATCGCGGAGGGCTCCGACAAGAAGGCCCGCCTCGACCGCCTGGGCGTGCAGTGGGAGGGCCTGGAGTGGCAGATGAACTTCGAGGGCCTCCTCAAGTTCAGGGCGGTGAGCGGCCACTGCGACGTGCCCAAGGACCACAGGCTCTCGCCCTGGGTGGTCAACATGCGGCAGAACAGGCACGACCTGCCGTACGAGTACAAGAGCCTGCTGGACATGGTCGGGTTCACTTGGGAGAGGAGGGGGGCGTGGTCCAGGATGTTCAACCAGCTCACCGAGTACCGCGAGGAGAACGGCCACGTGGCCATCCCGAGGGAGGGGAACGACCAGATCCACAACCACCTCGGCGCGTGGCTCACCAACCAGAGGGCGCTGTGGAGGAAGGGAAAGCTCACCGGGCAGCAGGTGGCCAGGCTGGAGGCCATCGGGGTGACAAAGTGAGAATTAAAATTGTTGTGACACATTCTTTCCATTCTTAAAGGACGTTTGCGACGCGCTCCGCCAGATCCAGCAGCTCCTCGTCCGACCCCGGCGGCCCGAGCAGGCTCAGGCCGACGGGCCCCTCCCCCTCCACCCTCGCGACGGGAATGCTGACCTGCGGGAACCCGGAGAGCCCGGCGATGCTGGTCAGGCGGAGCAGCCGCGCCCTGAGGTCCGTGACGACCTCCGGGCTCTCGTTGCTGGTGGGCGGGGGACCCGGCGTCGTCGGCAGCATCAAGAATCCGTCTCGCCCCAAGACCTCTGCGAGCCTCGCGCGGATGCTCTCCCGGGTCGCGGCCTTCTCCTCCACCTCGGAATCCCGCACGGTCCTCGCGTACTCGAACCTCTCCCTGATCCCGGGGCCGAGCTCCGGGCGGTTCGCCTCGACCCAAGGCCCCAGCTCCTGCCAAACCTCCCTGGACTGCAGAACCCTGAAGGCCTCGAACCACGCGTCGTACGACCCGCCGCCGAGGTGGTCCAAAGAAACCTCCTGTGGGGGGGGAGAGGAGAAGACCAGGGAGAGCTCTTCCCTTTTTTTGGCGATCGCGCCGTAGATCGCCTCGCTGGCCGCGGGGTCCGCCAGATCGAAGGCATCGGCAGCCACGAGCCACCGGGTGAGCGGCGTGGTGGCGCGGGTGGCGGGTGGCGGGAGGAGCTCGTTTCCCACCCTCCGGAGCAGCGCGGCGTCGCGCGCGAACCACCCGCACGTGTCAAAGCTGGGTGCCAGAGACCGGGCCCCTCGGAGCGAGACCCTGCCGTGCGTGGGTCGGATCCCGTACAGACCACAGTAGGACGCAGGCACGCGCACGGACCCTCCAGTGTCCGTCCCCATCCCAATGTCAGCCAGGCCGTCGGCGACCGCGGAGGCGCTTCCCGAGGAGGACCCTCCCGGGATCTTGTTTGAAGCGTTTGGGTTTCGAGGCGTCCCGTAGTGATAATTCACCCCAAAGAGCGACCAAGCGAGCTCATCCATGTGGGTTCTGCCCACGACGGTGGCCCCCGAGGATAGCAGGAGGTCGACGACCTCCGCGTTTTCGGTCGCGGGCTGGTGCGTCTCCCTCCACTTGGGGTGCCCGAACCCCGTGGTGTGGTTGGACATGTCGAAGGTGTCCTTGACGCAAGCGGTCAGGCCGGCCAGCGAAGAAGATGGAGTAGTAGAAGTGGGCTTGACCTCGACCCGCTCCACAAAAGCGTCGCAGAAGGAGGAGGAGGAGGTTGAGGAGCGGGTCATCGTGGTCGTCGTCGTGGACCGCCGCGGGGGAGAAAGGCGCAGAGGGGACAGACCTCTGGTCGCGATGTGCTTGAGGTTGTGCGGAATGTGTATGGCGGTCATCGGGCGGTTGGGAGGCCGTCGGGCGAGCGAGACCTTCCGGCGCGCCGACGTGTCAATCCTTCATTATCCTGCTTCCGAGGGTCCTGGGAAATCCAGCCCCGATTTCTGGATGTAAGATCAAAGTAAAATCGAATGAAATTGTAACGCCACAGAGTGACCAAGCTCAGGCCCTGGGAGAGTTGGACCGAGCGCCCCCAGGCTACAACCTGTGTGGATCCAAAGGCGCTCATCCACTGCCCTCCCGGGAGGAGGCCACGACGACCCATCGCCGTCCCTCTCCTCCGCGCTCGCTCAATGCGGCCTCGTCCTCGAGGGAGGCGGAGTGCCCCGCGGCCTCCGCTCTTGGGCACTACTGGTGAGCATCGTGCTGTCGCTGGCGACGACACAGGTCAGGGGCCAGGGTAGACGCTGTTATTGGTGTTGATGAAGCCGGACAGCGCCTGCCGCCGAGAGGACCGGGCGATGCGATCGAAAGTAGGTGGGTGTCGGCCTGCAGCCTGCAGCCAGGGTTGCATGGGGCCACCGGGCGACCTCTGGCGTCACCTGCGCTGTCGTAGCGGCCATCGCTCCTCAAAGCAAAAAAAAAAGGATCTCTCAGGCCGGAATCGAACCAGCGACCTAAGGATAACTCCGCGAGGTTGTGACGCCTCTTGGGCAAACACGGGTAGTGATTTACAGTCTGGAGTAGGAAACGCATGTTAGAATTGCGATCAGGATGATCATGAGCGAGAGTAGAAAACTACCGCTTACCCTCCGCTCTTCCATCTGAGCTCTATGAATGTGAAACATCTTGTCAGATTCCAGTACAATCTTCATATCAGAGTTCGACATGAGTGTAACTTACACTGAGAGTACTTGTTTTGTACAAGGAAAATGTCTTTGTTTGTCCAATATATACTCATGCCACATCGCTTCGTCTCCATCCCCAAGCACCTCAGAAAGTGCTATGGCGCCACACAACACAACAACCAGCTTGGCGCCACAGGACGACAGACAGACCTTAAGCAGCGAGCCCTTGCGCAACAGGCGAGGACCCCGTCCTGCGGTGGCCATGGCGTGTCCCATGCGAGGCTTCCTGGTCGTCCTCTCGGTCCTCGCCGCGATCTT
>Ga0160423_10002424_pt1 | contig 15582 bp, 6 predicted proteins | sample CRUFie14St8metaG_FD_108191 | JGI IMG/M metagenome (GOLD analysis project Ga0160423, IMG submission 108191) | Marine microbial communities from the Costa Rica Dome - CRUD Field 142mm St8 metaG | ecosystem: Environmental > Aquatic > Marine > Oceanic > Photic zone | place: Costa Rica: the Eastern... | reverse complement strand
TGTAGCTGTAAAAGTAACAGTAACTGTAGAGGTGCCGCATCCTTCATTTTTGTAAGATCCAACTGTAAAACTAATTATTTAGTTTTTTAAAGCTGTTGTTAATTCGTTTGCATATGAATCTGGTACAATTCTGGCAACCTTGTTTACCGTGGCTCCAATGTTGGAAGTTTCGTCACTAGTTGTATATGGTGATGTGTAAACAGGAACGCCACTATCATTCTGTTTCGCCATCTCAAAAACGTCTTTTAAGTCAGCAGAAAAAGAAGCCATATTCTGTTTTTGTTTAATTGCAGAAACCAGTTCCTTGTGAGCTGCATTGGAAAAATCCGCAGCTTCTGCCCTGCATCTTCTTCTGTCTGCATCTAGTTTTTGAGCGGTTGGACCTTGATCAGAGTCGATTTCGCTTCCATCGGGAGATATTCCGCTTCCAAGAGTTGCGGCTGATTTGGTCGGCGATACAATGCATCTGACATTCCCATCGCTTGTATTATATCCATTCCCCATGGAGAAATCTTTTTTAACAATATTTAAGTTATTTTCTGTTCCTACTTGATAAGATTCTATCTCTCCTAATGAAGATTCTTTATATGATTGAATTTTGACTCCAATTGATGGACTAATATAAGATTCAAAAGTGTCAAACCAGCTTCCCGCACCATCGGTTATAAAATTAATTTGTCCAAAAGTAGGACTATATGAATAAATTGATCCATAAGCAAGTCCTCCCAATTGTGGGGGAAGTTGCACCATTGTGTTTCCATTAAAAGAAGGTATTGAGGCAGGAGAGCTATCATTAGGCGGATCAACCTCTATCATATCTGCTATGGTTTTTGTAGCTCCTTCGTAAACATTTCCAGCCTCATACCCATGACCCCCGTTCAATATTTCTACAGTGTTATCGTTGCCATCTTTAGAGTAAACGCCCCCAATAGTATCATAATGCAGGACACCCACTGATGCCCTTCTATTGAATGCGGAAGCACTAACACCCCCAGCAACAGGAACTGGCATTACTTGTTGACCATGGTATTCGTTCCCAGTGATAGGCATACTAAGTCCGGCTATTGGACCTTCACAAAGAAGCTCTACAGATCTATGTAAAGATATGGACTCCAGTTTGCCCTTGCCTATAGTAGACCACTCCCCTCTGCTACCTACAGAATTGTAAGGGGCGAGGTCAGTCCAGCTTGACCCGCCTTTTGGTTCGTAAACTGAGCCATCTAATTCACAATCAATAATCCTTACGGTTGGATTGTTAGACTCATTAGGCCTGAAAGAATATTCATAAGGCTCTGATTGTTTAGACAAAGGAGATGGTTTAGATGGTACCAGTGCAGAGCTGCTATCTGCAAAACCAACTCTACCACCTTGAGTTTCTGAATTTCCTGCAGTAACTATTTCAGTAACTTGACTACCATCTGAGCCATTTTGATTATTGTTAGAACTTGAGTTTGGTCTAGCATTACCTAGTTTTGCGTCAGGTACCTGTGCTCCATCTGATCCAATATTTACTATTCTTCTAGTGCTGTCAGATGTATTATAACTTTCTTTTTCGTAATAATCATTATCAAGAGCATCTGATTCTACAAGAGGAAGGTATCCAAAATTAAACTTATCTAAAGATGTTAGTGCTTGTGGATATATTTGTGTAGTCTTCCAATCAAAATCATAATTTCTAATTGAAGATGATACGGTTTTTGTTCCTACTCTTAATTGTCCATAGCCAACAGGTATTGCAGAGCCTTGCTCAGTTATGTTTTTATTTTGGTTATATATGTAAGAGTTGGTAGATACTTGCTCAAATTTTTTCTTCTCTTTTTTATTTTTATTAAGCTTATTCATCAACCATTGCATTGCGAATGCTTGCCCAAACCCAGCGAGCATGCCTCCCGCTCCAGCCAAGCCGCCCTGTGGTTGAATCAAAAAGTCTACATAAGAGTTTTCAAGATTTGGCAAATCTTGAGGTGAAACAACCTTGTCTAGGTCGCTGCTATATAAATAAAATTCAGTGCCTTTTCTTAGAGATTCAAATAAATAACTTAAAAAACCCGGCTTGATACAGTCTAGGGATCTAGGCAGATTATCGTTTTCAGTGATAGACAAGGATACCTCGTCCCCGAAACGATCTTTCATTTCACCATAAAATCTAATTTTCATAAGTCCTTATACCTATATATTTTATACACTTTTTTTGATAGTTCTGGAGTTAAATAAACCTCTTGCGACAATTGATCATTAGGTTGATGTATAATTTTTTTGTTTTTATTAAAAACTCCCAAGTGATATGGCCTCCCTTCACCCATTTTAAAAACAATAATATCACCTTCGTTTTTAACTTCATTAATTTCATTAAAATCTTTATTTAATATAGATATTAAGTCTATATTTGATTTGTGATGCCTTCTTCTTGCCCAGTTTTTTATTCTCTTAGAAAGCTTTATGTTTAATTCCAAATCAAAAAAATCTTTAACTAAAGTCACACAGTCTTGAAACTCAGGGAAGAAAAGCCTGCCAAGCAAAGGTGAGGGGGTAAATGATTCAGGGTAAAATAAGCTAAATTTTTTTTCGCTCAAAGAGTATATGTAATAAGGTATGGTTGTTTTTTCTGATATATTCATATCTTCTTTGCTGGCAATTTCATCTCCTCTGGGGTGGCTGTGAAAAATAGATAGAATCTGCTTTGAATTAAACTTTGCGAAAGCATTTTTGTCTACAGCAAATGATTGAGATTTATCTGGGCTAGTATTTGCGGTTGGGTGATATTTAATTTTAACAAAATCAGAATATATAATACCGCACACTTCTTCGTGTGGGTTTTCGTTTGCGTGGCGCAGTATGTCTTTTTTAAAAGTCAAAATCTTCTGTTCCGGGAAATCCGCCGAAAGGTAGGCCATATGTATTCTCAGTGCCAGAATTAAACCTTTTTCTACAACCATCAATCGAGCGGGAGCATTCATCCTCTACCCAATCTTCTTTATTAGAAAGAGGGCTATCTGTTGTAGTCGCAACGCAAACATAATATTTTCTGGGATAAAGCTCTTCCCCATCTGAGCCATCTTTGCTAGGCATATATACAAAATCTCCTGCATTATAGGTTGAGCCTTCTGAGTATTGATTTCTGTTATTAGTTGCTGTAAGATCATTATCTTTTTTATCTGCAACAGGATTGCCCGCATATCCACAACCGATAGTAGATCGATAACACCACCTGCAAGCATTATAAATAATATCTCTAGCAGGCACATTGGCTACCTCTAGGTCAAGAGGTGAAGATAATTCAAATTCAACAACATTACTGTTTTCTGTTGTTTTTTTATTGAAGACATACTCTTCGACAGGAAAGCTTGATCTATCGGTACTGTGAGGGTTTCTGCTGTTTGGGAAATTAACGTCATCTAAAAACTTTACAAATGTTCTTTCCCTCGTAAATCTATAGCCCAAAAAATTATCAAAATACTTTAATTTCAAAGACATAAAGCCATCAGTATTATCAAAGACCATTTTTGGCCTAGGTGGCTTGGACTCATCGTAAGTAAACCCCTCTGCCCTAACTGGCAAATAATGATATGAAAAACCTTTAAAAGTAACTTCTTCGGTATACCCGCTTTCTCCTCCATGAAATCTATAAAAATCATTTGAGTTTGTCTTTGTGCTTAAATCTATTGTATAAAAAGACAATAGAGTTGATGGCTCAAGCTCAAATATTTCTTTATGTATGTTGGTTTCCATATACTATAATAAATTAATAAGGAACGCATTCAATAAATGTTGCACTTATCGTGTGGTTATCTTTATACACAATTGTGTGACTCCAGTCGGGACATACAAAAGTAGAATACGTTTTGTTATGTGGTGTCGTATGCGCTGTAGCTGAAAGACTTGGGTTTTTGTAGTGTTGAGGCAAGTGAAAACCAAATTTTTTGTGACCCAAGTGACTTTCTAAAAATAATAATATTCTATTAGCCTCTTCTTCGGTTCTATTTTTAAACTCCAGCGATAAGTTAGATAAATTTGCATTAAATCCATATAAACTATATCTTTTGTAAACATCCAAAACATTGCTGGATTTAAATTTTGGTGCATGTTGTATCGCCCAAGTATAGCTTGGGTAGTGATCAAACATCCTGTAACTTATTTTATGATTAGATGAACCTCCGTTTGGATCATCTTGTATGGGGGAAAAGGGGTATTCGTTTATAAAACCAATTTTACTAGAATTTAGAAAAATAGAATTTCTTGTATTATCTCGCAGTGCCAGCGCGGTACTTGCTCCCATACCAAACCTAGCTAATGTAGTTGCTGAATATGTTGACCCGTTGGCAATTGCGGAATCCGCTTGAGCTATGACAGAACGATAGCTTCCGCTCTCAAAAATGTGTTGACCTTTCTTTATTGTAGCAGAATTTTTGTAAGACGGGTCTTCTATATAAAAGGTTGCACTTGCCGAACTAGGCGTATCGCTAGCAGACTGAGAGGTAAAACTTAACAATCCATGAAATGACCTAGAGTCATAATCTAGCTTAGGTTCCACACTATCCAAGATAGAGGGAGCGGCACATTCAAAGGTTGCAGAAATTTCATTTGAATTATAAAATGTTTTAGTGTGATTAAATTTAGTGCAATAAAAATATAGATATTGATTGTATTGATCTGCTATTGAGTTTTCAAATTGAAAAGCTGGCAATTGCTGATTGGTGAACTTGGCCCCCATGGACTGGTATGTAGGTGCATTATAATGAAAGGGGTTTTGCAGGAAAGCAATTCCGCTATTTGCTTCATTGTCTGTTAGTTCTGTGAACTTTAAATTTGCAGACATAGATAAAGCATTAATACCATTGGCCATTTTTATTGAATGATTATGCCCCATTGCGAAGTCACTGGCCACAGTAGAAAAGTTAAATTGAGCTCCGTATGAAGGAGATAAATTAAATTTTGATCCAATACTTTGTTTCCTAATGTCCATTATCGCAAATGTTGTTTGACTGATATATTTCCGTTTAGATAGCCATTGCTACCTACACTTAATGATTGAGATTGAATTACTCCACTGCAGTCAAAAATATTCATCAAGCCATGTGTGTTATCGCCAGTAAAATTTTGATAACCTAAATCCTTTAATTGTACAGACAGGTTTGCTCTTTTGCCTGTAATTCCGTCTGTTAAAAGACTTGGGTTAAGATTGTTGCCTGCAAGAGACATGTCTATTGATGTAGCTTTTTTTGATACTCTCGTGGGCACCGAGTTTCCTATTGTGATCCTAGGTACCCTCGTTACATCAATGGAGTAAGAAAAAGAAACCGTGTGGTCCATTCCTAGCTGGGTAGCTCCTATAACTTGAGATGTTTCTCCGTGAGGTATTGATTTTTGCTGATACAAACCAGTTGAATAGTAATTCGCAGACAAACTAGTATCTTTAGTAAGTGGACCATATATCTCAAAAGATGCAGAAGCTGAAACAATTGAATTTGGGGAGATTGAAAATTTAAAACTTTTTAAATATGCGTCAGAAAATTTAAAATCTCCAAGATGCCCAGTTAGCTTATCTTCTCCAAGCGGGGGGAACTCAGCCGCATTGCTTATTCCTGTTATGTTAAAAAAGTTTTTTAAGTTTCCTGTATCAGGGTAAAATTGAACATTAAGAGAGCCTACTGCAGGCCCATTTGATGAGTAATCATATATTGGTTCAAAATAACCGCTCTGCGCTTCTCCCTCAGAAAGTTCCCATGTGCCACTTGTAGACCTCAATCTTGCCAAGTAATCATAGCCATCAGGAAAAACATCATGATCAAAAAAAAGATGCTTTCCTCCGGGAAAAGTAATTTTAGTATCTTTGGGTATTTTAAAAATAGATGTAGATAAAGGTTTAGGAGGGCCGTTCTCTGGCCCAAAACAAGCAGTTACTAATTCTCCTACCCCAAAAGTTGGAGAAGAGAAAGGATAATTACTCGTCTCACCGTTTCCAAATTGGCAAATTCTAATCTTATTATCGTCAACATATCTTTTAGGTGAAGTTGGTTGACTGACTGAAAGAGATGCATTACTTGCAAAAATAAAAGCAGAATCAGTTTGCACTTGACCGCCACCACCACCACCGCTGCTTCCACCAGAAACACCTTCCAACCAGCTAAGGACATCACTTTCGAAACTTTCAAAACTAGAATAAGACTCAGTGTCCCAACTTAAGTCTTCGCCATTATGAGTCGTATCGTCTACATCAAAAGGAGTCCCGTCATAATTGTCGTATGATGTGGTATGCAAAGATGCCAAAATATTGTAGCCCATGCCCGAGTCATAATATGATAAAACATTCGAATCAGAAGTGAAATCGTCATTATTAATATATACATACCAGCCTGCATAATTGCCTCCAGTATAAGCTAAATACATATTGTCGTAAAATGCAATATAATAGTTATTCCCGGAATCTGTATATACAGGCTTATCGTTATGGTTTGCTCCGCTTTCACTAAACTCATATGTAGTACCATTAACCAAAAGCTCAAAAGTCTTCCCGCTAGAACCAGAGCTAGAACCAGAGCCACCATCAACTCCAATAAACAAGGGAACATCTTCGTATGGTAAAAACTTCATTTCTTGTTTATGTATGCTGCATAATTAAGCTCGACTTTTGTGATACCATCAGAGCTAGATTGCATGCCTTGACTTAAAAGCCTTGCATCTTTAAGTACGAAAGTGTCAATATTGTTATCATTAATTGGGTTTGCCAAAGAAATAGTCAAATCTTGTTGTCTTGGTTTGATTAAATATTCTCGCATTTTTGTAATTTCAAAATCATCAACCTCTACAGAAAAAGAAGCTTGCTGAACAAGCGGAAACTTTCTATCAACCTGTACTGGATATGGAGAACCTATTTTGTATATAGGTTCTCTATCTACTCTTAATGTGTAGCTAAAATTTGTTATTCTATTTGTTTTGTATCCACTGGCATTCAGTGAAATTGAGCCTTGGTTTGGTATTTGTATTGCAGGATGAGCATTGTTACCTGAAGCACTAATTCCTGAACCTAAATCTCCAAAGACAGAAATAGAGGCTCTGGTAGTTGGTATAGCTCCAATTGAGCAGCTAATAGAATAATCGGTTAGGTAGCCAGTGGCAAAACCAAAGCTTTTGTCTCCAAAATTAATACTGCCACTAATATGATTGTCTCCTGTATAATTAAGTAAATTTTCTTGACCTATGTAATATTTTGATATACTAAAACTTCCCTCCATGGGTCCAGATCTAAGCGGAAAGGTATATCCTTTTCCTATTATATTAATAGGGTTTTCTCTAATTGAATACGAGCCATCGACATTTGTAACTCCAGACAATTGAATGCCTGAAAGGTAAAATTGTTGCTCGTAATTGACTACTGCATTTTTAGTTGCCACGTAGCATACCTCCTACCCTCTGTTCTTCAGCTATTACCTGTAGAACTGCTGCCTTTAATTTTCCTGCCATTGCGCTCTGACCCTCAGTGGCATTACCTTGAACCGTAGTTGATTCTCCGCCAGCACCACCGCTACCAACATTGATATTGACGGTTACATTATTTGAAGAATTACTACTAGAGCTTTCATTGCTTAAAGTTTCTGAATTTGTAACATTGGATACGGAAGAAGAAGATTGATTTGATACTGCTCCTCCCTGAGCTAGTCCTCTAGAGCTATTTAATCTGTCGAGCATACCCGGATTCTCTCTTTCCATCTTCTGAACACTGCTTGCTTTAATTACATACTCGCCATCGTCCAGCATTACTGGGCCAACCCTGTCAATTCCAGCAGGCCCTCTAACGAAGCCCCCTGAACTAAAACCTTGAACAGCTCCGCCCATAACAAATTTTTGAGGTGAAGCTTGAGGTCTAGATGCTTCTTTGTAAATTCTATTCAATTCTGTTTCAACGGCCCTATTAATAATGGTTGAATTAGAAGTCGTTGTGTTTGTTACTGATCCCCCAGAGTTAAATTTAGGAAAATTCGAAATATCTTTAGATGCTTGATAGTATGGAGAGGCAGGGTCTTTGTCGAGTGCAGGATCTATGTCTCCATATGCACTGTGCCATGCCTCTTGTTGATTGGGAGTAAGGTGGCTTCTAGAATAAGCATTCATTACTTGAGACAAAGTTGCATTAGTTACTCGAGCGCCTGATGCAGGCGATGCAGCAGAGGCGGAAAAACTTTCGGCAAATCCGGGTCTTCCTGAGGAAGTGTAAGAGTCCCACCATTTAGCCGCATCTCTGCCACTTAATGTTCCTCCAGTTTTGTTATTCTCAACCGCCCAGTCAGACATGTGTCGTGCGGCTTTAGATTGAGAGCTACCCTGATTAGCCATAAAGTCAACCCTCTTATCTCCCTCCATTGCATAAACATATCCTTTGTCATCTCTGTGCAGTTTTACAACTTCACCTGATGGACCTTTGCCGACAGAATATCCATTACCGTTCATTCTGGCTCCGTTGATGCGATTGCTTATATTACTGCCAATTTTATTACCTATTGCAGCCCCAACTGCACTTGCTACCATGTTTCCAATCTGACTTACCATGGCAGCTTTATCAGCAACTTTTTTATTGTTTTGCTGTACATTATATTCATACTTATCTAGTAAGTATTTAGCATAAGCTTGACTAGTGTTATCCATCTTTCGGAAACGACTGCTTAATCGTGGATCTCTAATATCTAGATCTAATGTACTGGATGTATTTAATTTATCCATCCTTGGAGGCTCTGGTGGCTTAGGTGGAGCCTGATCTTTTTTGGCTTGATATGCGGCAACCGCAGTTCCACCCATCACACCAATGCCATAACCTATGTCTTCATAATTTTGATCTTTAGTTCTATAAGAATTGCGACCATATTTGCCAATGTAACCGCCGGCATTCATACCAACGAGACCTCCGCCAAAAAGTTTTTCTATTACTTTTGTAGTAGAACTTGTGACATGCCCTCCCTCTTTAAAGTTATTAGTTATTTCTTTTAATTTATTTTCAATTCTTTCAGAAGATGCAACATCTAATTCGTTATTACTTAAAGGAGAATTTTGCGACTTATCTACCATTGGTGCAGATAGTGCTTGCATTGGAGCATTTGAAGGGGATCCAAACATCTGCATGTCTCCGCCAAGTACATCAAATGATTCTGCATTTGGTTTGTCAAATAAATCTTCTAAACTTTCGCCCTTATTAATTCTATCTAAAGCTTGCTTTCCTATGCTGTCTACAGCTTTTTTTCTTACAACATATTCGCCAGCAGTTAACATGGCAGGAATGTCACTCTTCGTTCTTCCGCCACTAGCATAATGATTAACTATACCTCCAGTATGATACTTGTTACCCATGCCCATCATGTCAAACACTCCGGCAGCCAATCTATCGGCAGCCTGCTCAAACATTTTGTCCTGTATCTTTCCAGCGATAGTAGCAGCCATTTTTAAAAAGGCGTCTTCAGCTCGCATGGTACCTTCAGAAAGATCTTTAAATAACCCTTTAAATCCATCCCTAACTCCGTCAAATGCAGTTTCTGCTAAAGTCTCAGAAAACCTACCAGCCCTCTCTGTAGCTTCAGCAATCTTTACATTAATGGTATCCCAAAATAAAGTGTTTTTATTCGCTTCAATATTAAATTCTTTTAAATTTTTAGCAAGCTCGACATTGGCTTCATTTGCTCTTAATTGATTGCCAGATAGTCCATAGCTATCCCTTTCGGCCATGCTTCTTTCTACGTTTGTAGTTATATCAGACACCCTGTCTCTTCGATTAAACCCAGCTTCCTTACCAAAAAAACCTTGTTTCCTTCTCTCTTTCAGTTCGTCTTCTTTTTCTTGAGAACTTCTTTCTAGCTGCTGAAGTTCATTCTCAACTCTAGCTTCGATAGCATCCACTAAGGCTTTTCTGGCAATACTTTCTTCTGTTGATAATTGATATACGCCGTTGAGCTCTTTAAGTATATCGGTCTCAAGCCTTGTTTTTTCACTTTGAGTTTCTAGTTCCGATATTCTTAGTCCAAGAGTTTCTTCAATGGCGTGCCTCTCTTCCATAACTTTTTCCAGAGACAGTTTTTCTTCCTTGATTCTTTTTTCTATAGCAGTTCTTGTTTCTGCCTGACCAAGGGTATCGCTACCTTCGCCATCTGCAGGCTTTCGCCTCTGATCAATTTCTTCCTGCAACTTAATTGTTTCAGTTCTGTTTAAGGCAACTTGTTTTTCTAGTTCATTTCTTTGTGTTTGCCTTAACTCTAAAATGCCATCTCCTACCAATAATTGATCGGCAAGGATTTTGGCTTTCATTTTTTCAACTTCAGAATTTGACCTATCTAAAGATAGTTGAGTTAGACTCTCTTGAGCCATAGCGGCTGTATTATAAAGTATATCTCTGTTTTTATCTATTTGATTTTGCTTTTGAGCAATATTGTCGTCTATAGCTGCAAGCTCCATGTCAGTACCTCTAACTATTTCTCCACCTACCTCAACACCTTCTTTTCTTAGAATAGATTCAATTCGAAGGTTATTTGTGCTATCTACCAAGGCATTATACTGACTTTCAAAAGCGTTTGCTCGATCTTTTATATAGCCCTGAAACTGCTTATCGTCAGTGTCGGTATTCAGGCTTATTACATTAGCTCGTGTTCTAATAGCATGAGCGACATCCATTTCGCTATTAAGCCTGTTTGATAATATTCGACGGGCTGTACTTTCTGTTTTTAAATTAGTTTGAGCATTTTGTGCCGCTGTTGCAGTATTATTAGCATATGTGTCAAGCTTTTCAGCTAACATAATTCCTGCAGCTGAAGCATTTAAGGAAGAATCATTTAAGTCGGCTTCAGATTGCACTCTTTCTGCTATTACCTTATTCATTGAGTTCAGGAGGTTTGCATTGGCTACTCTTGCAATATTCTCCATAATTTGTTTGCCTAGATTTTTCTCAGCTTGTTTGTATTGTGATACGGCAGTAATATACTCGTTTTCAAATATTTGCCGACGAGCTTCTCTTACTTTATTTTCATCTTGCACTAATCCTTGAGAATTGTCAAGTTCTCTTTGTAGTTCTTGCATTTTAGTTGCAGCCTCGGCATTGACTGTTGCACTTGTGGGGGCCATAGCCGCTTGTATTCCCAAATCTGAAGCTGTAGTTGGAGCAACTAAGCCTCCAATAATGCCTTGGGGTCGATTGCTTTGATACGATGATCGATCTCGCCCTGCAAAAATATCGTCAGCCCCAAGAATATTTCCAATATTAAATGCTGAGCTAGCGCCTCCCCTAAGCTTCCTAAGAGCAGCTTCAGGAGCTTTTCTATCTTCCTCTGATTGTGATAGTGCCCTGTCAAGTGATGTCTTAGCTTCCCCTCCGTAAAGCCCGCTTAAGAAGCTCGCCAAACCTGCTTGAGCATCACTCAAGTCAACCAGCCCATCCTTGGCTTGTCTGATTGAAGTCATAAATGCATCCAGTCCACCCCTAAACTCTATGCGACCCATGTCCAATTGTCCGGCATCATATTGTTCAACAATGTCATCGAGGGCGGTTCCTAAGTCTTTAGCGAATTGAGTTTTGATATATTCTTCTAGAACTGTAGTGCCTCTGCCTGTCTGCATTCTTTTAATTTCAACACCGCTTTTATTCGTTGTATCTAAACCAAGTCCACCAAGAGATGTGCCTCTACTTGCGAATCTTTCTATATTTGAATCTAAATTTTGACTTAAAGCTGATCTTCTTACAGCCCCATCCATTCCCCCAGCTTCTACTTCTAACCTCATAACTGAAGATATATCCTGAAGCAACCTGCCTACTTGAGAAGCTTGCTGCCTCTGTAAAGCGGTCATATCTCGAGCTGCTTGAGCCATTTCGGCTGCTGCCCTATCAGATGCAGCAGATTCACTTGCTTGCCTGTTTCTTGCTTCACGAGTATCTCCGGCTCGATCTAAATCACCCCTTACTCCAGCTTGAAACGCTATGGGTTTTGCTGAGGTTCCCTGTCGCCCTTTATTAATATTAGCCATTTCCTCTTCAACCTGCTCCATTGCTGCATCAAATGTTAATGAGCCGGACTCTAAGCGTCTTTGGGCATTCTCCACAATAGATCTAAATTTTACAATATCATCACCCAAATTAGAAAAAGTTTTATCTAGATCTTGACCGCTAATTACAGAAAAAGCTTCAGCTTCATTTTTAGCTTTTTTACTAGATTCATCATTGTTGATTTTTTGGATTTGAATAGAATTTTTAGTAGCCTCTATTTCTTCTTTTGTTAATCCTGCTAATTCGGTCATTAGGGAAACTCTTTGGTCCATGACCTGCAATTCTTTTTTGATCATGTTCTCTCTATGTTGAGTTTCTGCTTTTATAAGAGAGAGATTGTTTTTCATCAGTTTATTTATCTCAGCTCTAATTAATCTGGATGCTTCTGCATCACTATCTACCTTCTTTTCTTTTGCAATTCTAGCTCTTTCAGTTTTCATTCTTTCTCTCAAGACATTTTGCATGTCTTTTGTAATGAAACCTTCATCCCTCATTGCATCTACTTGGTCTTCTACTTGCCTTCTGTATAATTCTAGACTGTTCTTGAGATCTCCAGAGCTTTGATCTTCTAGTTCAGCCAAGGTTTGGACAAAACTATCTAAAGATTTATCTGAATCAGAACCCATTAAAGATTCATCTAGCCGCTGTTGTTGACTTTCGCTAAGGTCCAATCTCGCTCCAACATCACCAAAGCTGCTAGCAATAGCTGATCTCGTTCTTTCTCTTCTGTTGACGTTTTCCCTAGAAGAATTAATCCCTTCTCTACCTTTCTCTAATTCCACTATGTTTGCGGAAGTTAATTCTTCGATTGCCAGTGCTCGATTTAAATTGGCAACATCTTCGTCGCTTGCATTGCCAGCTTTTACTCTATTGCTTAAGGTTAAAACTTGATTTTCTAACTCAGTTCTTTCGCCCGATCTCTTGTCTTCAATTCTATCAATAACATCGCTTAAAGAATTGGAAAATTCAGTCATTGCTTTTGCAGCTGTAGCTTGAGCTTTAATTAGCTCAGTGCTCAGGGAATTTAATTTTCTGTAATCTTCAGCAGTTCTTTCGCCTATTGCTTTGGCATATATTTCTTCAATTTGACCCTCTATGCCTCTAATGTTTTCAGCTGCTTGAAGTTGTGCCGCTCCTTTGCTAGAAGCCTCGCTTAACTCTTCTATTGAGTTTGCAGCAGCACTTGATATGCCGGCAAATTCAGTAAAGTCTTGATATAAATCACCAATCCCTTTTATGAACCCGGGAAAAATAGCATTAACAGCTTGAAATGCAGTTATAGCCATACCTACAAAAGGTATAAATCTACCAAAGAGACTAGCAACCCTTCCAACAACACCAGCAATTTTCCCAATTTTACTACCAAAGCTTCCTAAATTTTTAAACATTGAACCAATCCTGCCCAAAAAGCCACCCCCGCGTCCTCCGCTAGCTCCAGCTGCTGGAGCGGATTGCCTTCTGGGCCTTCTTCTTTCATCCATATCTTGTGTCCTTAGAGACCTACCTTGTGAATCTAAAAGAATTGGTGCTTGACCTTGAGTTTGGTTGCCTCCTCCTACTAGGCTACATTGAGCTGAAGCGCTTTGCTCAAGACAGGTCGAGGTATTTTCTAAGGTGTCCGAAGTTGCTTCAGCCATTTCCTCAACTCTATTAGCAGTCTGAGCTCTGTCTTGCCCTTCATCTTCGGGTTTTTTTCCAAACCCTAAACTTTTGAAGAATCCTTGACCTTCTTTTGATGCATCCTGAACAGATTGACCCCATTCCTGAAGAGACTTACTGGTTTTGCCTAGCAGTGGGCCTAAAGCACTCCAAACAAGAGCCATATTTGTGAGCTGTTGAATCATGTTGTTAACTGATTTCATGAAAGAAAATCCAGTTTCTTCAAAAATTCCTTCCATGGCATAAGTTGCGGTAGTTAATCCAAAAAGAGACATCTGATATCTCTCCATTGATGCAGCAGTTCTTTCGTAAAAGCCCGGTTCAATCCCGCCTTGTGCGCCAGTGGCAAAATTAGGAATAAGGCCGGATCCAGCTCCATATGTTTGAGGATCTCTTCTCTCCGATATGGCCCTTCTAATACCTTGGGAAACTCCTGCGGGTTCATCTCTAGTATTAGTTACCGCTAAACCAAGAGGATTTCTTTTATTGACTAACTTTTGATCCCTCTCAATTCTCATTCGAGATTTTGGAATGCCTGCTTTGCTTTCTCTTTCAATTGCATCAGAAAGCGGATCTTGCGCAAAATTAGGAACTAACCCTGAACCTGCAACTATTCTACCCTCAAAAGATGGGTCGTCATATCTTGCAAAAGATCTTCCGGGGTTAGATTGCATCCTCCTTGCGAATTTTCTATTGTAAAATTTTGTAACTTTTGCCTGCACCTCAGGAGGTAAATTTCTAAATTCAGAAGAGCTTATGAATTGCCTAATGTTTTGAATTGTTTCTTCTGCGGCGTCACTACTTCTTCTTGGTATTTTAAATAACTCTTGACCGCTTAAGGCTTTAACTGGAGGCATGATCATGTTTCGCCTATTAAAGTTAGCCAGTGCCACACTTAATTTTGAAAAATCTCTACCACCTATTCTTGATTTTATATAGTTTGGAATAAAGCCTTGTGCTAGGTCAGGCCTGTAGCGATCCCTAGATCTGCTATAGAATAACTGCTCTCTAAACTCTTTTCTCTCTGCCCCACTTAAGGCATAGGTTATGCCTTTTTTTGTTGGCTGGCCACGTTTTTTACCAAATGCTGCTTCATCATGCTCAGCCATTGGGCCTTCCCTAGCAATTATCTCTCCTTGCTTGAGGCTTCTCTCTGCAAAAACATCGGCTAAGCGTTCTATTTTTCCAACCTGATGCTCATACATTTCTCGCTTTGGATGATCAATCATGTTGTCAGCCCAAATGCCCGCCCCTTTACTCATAGCTTGGCTAACTTGACTTGCATATTTTGTTTTAGATACATACCTAAAGTCAGGAATCCCAACTCCATTTCTAACTAAATTTTTAGCAAGAGTGTCATCCCTAAAAGTGGATCTCCCATAACTACCACTAGCATCGCTTCTTCTTTCAAATAAACGCTTTCTGCCTTTTGCCCCCTTGTAGTAACTTTCAATTATTTGTTGAGCTTTTTTTGCTCCGAATTGATTTTTCTCAACAGCATCTACATCCATGAGCCTGTGATCAATTTTAGGGGCAATGCCAGAATACTCTAAATCAGCTTCTATACTATCTCCATCTATTGGATGAGGGTCGCTTTGAACTGATTTCGGTTTTAAGCTTTTTAAGTTATCTACAAAATTTGGAATAAATCCTCTGGCGAAACCATTTTTAAACATTGGAAGATCTTCAACTGCAGAACTGTTGAAGGACAATGGATCTAGGCCCATCGCTCTTAAATAAGTAGCTACCTCACGTTCTTCGCCTGCCTTGTAATCTTCTTTACTAGCAAAGGGATGGTTTTGTTCCATTCTTTGCTTGTTTTCATTAATGTACTGCATTAATTTTGCTGGAGTTATGTCTCCAGTTATATTCATTCTAGGAATATTCTTACCTGCAGCCCTTTGGCTGTTTAG
>Ga0160423_10002422_pt1 | contig 15595 bp, 34 predicted proteins | sample CRUFie14St8metaG_FD_108191 | JGI IMG/M metagenome (GOLD analysis project Ga0160423, IMG submission 108191) | Marine microbial communities from the Costa Rica Dome - CRUD Field 142mm St8 metaG | ecosystem: Environmental > Aquatic > Marine > Oceanic > Photic zone | place: Costa Rica: the Eastern... | reverse complement strand
TTATACTTATGGTAGTTCTAAGTATCCAACAACCTTGGTGGTCTGTTGGTGATCAAATGGTAGACGCTAGAGCTAACGGTGAATCATCCAGATTTATCTGGGGCAACAAGCTATCTACCTATAAATATCTAAAATCCAATAAACATAAAATCTATAGCCAGATGATGGCTGTTGTTAACTCTAGTAAGTCTGATGCCGATAAAGCGTTTTCACTTATGAAAGTCTTTTTAAAAGTTAGAGGGCTTGGAGTTGCTAAAGCAGGGTTTGTCTGTCAGCTATGTGTTGGTCTAGTTGGTTGTATGGATAGTCATAATATTAAGTTATATGGCGTTGATCCAAAGGATCTAAGACTTAATCCTAGTCCTAAAACTTCAAAGGCTTTAGAACTTAATAATATAAAGATTAAGAACTATATAGATTTATGTCATGGTGTCGGTACTGAGACTTTATGGGATAAGTGGTGCAATCATCTGGCAACATTATCCGATAAATGGATAGATGGTAACCACGTTAGTGCTGTTCACTTTAACTACTTAACTGGAGAATAACTATGGAATTAATTCATTGTGATAGATGTCAAGACCGTTTTGATTTAGATGACTTGTTTAGTTTACATGATTTTTACTATTGCGATCCAAGTCTTAATCCAGACAATTCAGATTATGTCTGTGAAGATTGTCTAACAGACTATGAGATAGATGAACTAAGTACTGGCATTTGTTTACCAGATATAAAAAGAGGTACAACTGGAATGATAGAATTAACTTTTAAACCGGGGGGTTCCTCCACCCTAGTTAACTAGGATTGGCTCACCTAGCGGTTAAAACGAGCCATTAACTTTAATTAATAACTGGAGAAATATTATGAGTAATGAACATACAATATCTGTAAAAATTTCAGAAGCAGAAATAAATGATATGCTATTAGCAGTAGGCATTGAAGGCACAGTAAATGACTTAAAAGATACTGTTGATAATCTAGAGTATGAGTTATCTGAGTTTAAAGATTCAATAGAATATGATGTTAGTGATTTAAAAAGCGACTATAACGATTTAGATGATAGATTATCAGAACTACAAAACGATAATTCAGCTGAAACTTTTGCGGAAAGATTAGAAGCATTAGAAAATAATACATCTAATGATGTACCGACTAAAAATATGGAATATATAAAACTTAGAAAAGACGTTGACCATTTATTAGAACTACAAGAATTACAAGTTAATTTATTTTATAAGTTAATAAATCATATAACTTTAATAGAAAATAATAATAATGATTTTTCTAAAGGTTTACAAAGTTATATAGAACTTGTTAATCAATATAAAAAGGATTAATTTGCAATATAAAACTAAATAAACTATAATTTAACAACTGGAGAAAACATATGTATATTGAACATAACGACCTCAAAAAAGGGGATATGGTAGAACTTACTGCTATCCCGATGCTATCCCATGAGCCTAGAGTTGCAGAGATTTATGACAACCTCAAAGGCATAACTAGAACTATAAAAGTACAACAAAGCAACGGGTACTATCCCGACATTGGTTCTAATTATATAGATGAAATTAAGTTTAGACTTAATGATGATGGCACTAAAACACCAGTCAAAGTATCCGAAGCACATGCTAAAAAGCTATTTAAAATAAGAGACTTGTTAAATAACTGGAGATAAATTATGAGTTGTGAAGCAACAGAAAAATCTTACGAGCAGTTAGCTGATAGGATCATATCTATATGGACAATAAAAGATAGAGATGATTTGTTAGATGACTGTATAGAATATATTACAGATAAATTTAAAGAAGGTGATTGGATGTACTTTGAGGTAAATTGTAGACCATTATTAGATAAATATTTTATTGAATGGCTACAACACAAAGTGCAGATATCTGGTGTAATATCTAATCAAGATTTAAATGAAATGGAGAGGAGACAATGAAATGGTAGATAAAAATGATTACTTTAAAAACATTGTAGATTTTAATGAATATATTTTAGAAAGAAGTAAAACATCTAAACTTCCAATAGAAGATAGTAGTTACTTACACAACACCGCAGAAGAAATATGGAATGTATGTTGTATTATTATCAATAGTAAAATTATTGCTAGAAATAAAGGTGTCAATGAAACCACCATAAAGTTTATAGAAAAGATGGAACAAAGATTAAATAATATTTATTACGATATAGTGGAGAAAGCTGATGGCTAATTCTAAATATAAAATACCCGATCCAACTTATCAAAAGGCAGTCGATAGAGGGTATACACCTGTAAGAGTTTGGAAGGGTGGTTGGTATCATGGTTGGAGAGTAAAGAAAGGTTATAAATGGCAACATGTATTTATAATCGCAGATGATGCAGTAAGAAAATTTAAAATAAAATCTAAATTAGTAAAAGAGTTTTAAACTTAAACAACTGGAGAAAAACTATGACTGTAAGACATATAAATGATTTGGCATCTTGGGGATATACTGTTAAAACACCCATTGATGACCTTAGAGCTAATGGATATGGATCTGCTGACTTTGAAGTTAAATTGAGAGCTTTGATGTATTACTCAGAAGAATATCCAACTTATAATACAGACTTAAATTTATGTTCTAAGTCAGTATTATATAGAACTGATACTGGTGAAGAGTTAGGAGTTCATGGTAATAACTATGTACCAGTACAACCAAGAGCACTAATAAATAATACTAGAAATATTATTGAGCGTTCTGATTTAGATATAACAGGAATTACAGAACAAATTACTACGAGTCATAATGGCTCTAGACTTTTTGTTAAGTATGATTTACCTGCTCATACCTATGAAACTTGTGATGGCGATAAAGCATCTTTAAGTTTATTGTGTACAACATCATATGATCAAACATGGCCTTTTATGATTAGTGTTGCCGCTACACAACATGCTTGTACTAACTTACAAGTGTTTATAACTGGTGGTATAGGTATTTATAAAGCTAAACATACAAAGTCTTTAAACATTGAGCATGGTGCTAATTTAATATGTAAATCATTAGATATATTTAATAATGAACGTGAGTTGTGGATTAAGTTAGGTAGAACTATAGTTACAAATGATAAAGTATGGGATTTGTTTGTAAAGGCTACAAATTCTAAATTAAAATTTGATTATAAAGTACCCACTTATCCTCAAGATAACTTAAATAAATTAAAGCGAAAGAACTATAATTTAGAATACGTTTGGAATGTTTATAAAAATAAATATAAACCAACTTTAGGTAGTAATCTGTGGTCTGTTTATAATGCTTTAACAGATTGGTCTACTCATGCAAACGCTACTACTAGTAGAGGTAAAGCTAATATAGCTTCAATTAGAAATGATAGACAAAACTTAGTTAGAAAAACATTTACAAAGTACTTGGAGGTAGCATGATAAATACAATAGATGAAATAAAAATAACTCCATTTTTATCTGAACGAATAAGTACTTTATTAAAGTTTGGTTTTACTATAGATAATATATGTACACATGTTTTAAATTATCATCATTGGAAATCTTTAAATGATAATGATAGAGAAAAATTAATGAATAAAATACTTGGAGAAGTAGCATGACATTTAAGTTATTAGGTTTTCATTTAACATTTAATTTTAGAACAGGAGTAGGTTTTGATATTGAGTTTACAGAATCAAGACCTATATGGGTAACAGGAGATAATATAATAGGAGTACAAGCATTTGCATTTATAGGTATAGTAATGCTAATTCCTTTTTGTATGATAACTTATGGTAAAGTATATGAACTTGGAGATTTTTAAAATGAGTAGAGGAAGACCAAAAAAAGAAAGTAAACAACGTCAACTAATGATAGCTATACCTGAATCAGTTTATAAAGAGTTTGAAGTACTCCAAAAAAACCATTCAGATACATTAGGTTTTGAAATAAATAAAAGACAGTTTATGCAGGTATTGTTAGATGAATATAGAACCGCTAATGAAATATTTTAAATAGGAGATTGTTATGACACAAACAGAAACTGTTGTAGATTATTTACAAAAGCATAAAGCATTAGGTAGCTCTACTGCTATCTATGAATTAGGTATTCACCGTTTATCTGATATTATTTTTAGACTTAGAAAACGCGGCATGAATATCGAAACAGAAACTTACCAAGTTAAAAACAGATATGGCGGAACAAGTAGACCTGCTGTTTATAGGTTGGTAGATTAAATTTGATTGATATATGTTTGACAATCAAACCATCGTGTGATTTCATTCACACTCACATTAAAAACTAGGAGAAAAATACTATGGCAATAGTAGAAGGAAAAGCGTATTGGGCAAGCATTACCGTACCTAATACTAATTTTGATCACGTTTATACAGTTAACTTAGTTGTTGATAAGCCGACAGCAGATGACTTCAAATCTAGAGGTTTTAACATTAAAGATATGGAAGAAGGCCCGGCTTTAATTATCAAAAGAAAAGTGCATGGGCCTAATGGTATGATTAGACCTGCACCTAAGTTAGTAGATAAATTTAAAAACCCTGTCGATTATCGTGTTGGTAACGGCTCACATGTCAAAGTGCAATATAAAGAATGGGAGTCTACTTGGAAAGGTAAAGACTTTAGAGGCTTAGATTTACAAGCTGTTCAAGTAATAGAGTTAGTTGAACCTGAAGCCATACCAGATGGAGCAGAGTTTTCAATCGAAGGTGAAGAGGAGATAATATAATGTCTGAACCACAAGCACCACAATTAGTCTTTATTCAAGACGATGTACGATACGATGTAAGCAAGCTGTCCCCAGAAGGGCAGTCAGTTTTCGGTGTATTAGTTAATGCTCAAAATAGACTACGTAATGCAGAGTTAGAAGTAACTTTAGCTAGAGCATCCATAATGACTTTAAACGGTAGCATGGGTGAGCACTTAGTTGATGAAGCTATAATTGAAACAGAGGAGCCAGATAACGCAGAGGAGTAACAATGACTTTCGTTAAATACCATTTACCATGTAAGGTTTGTGGTGGCTCAGACCCGGTGTCCGTCAATGAAGATGGCTCCGGGTTTTGTTTTAGTTGCGAACACTATTATAGAAACTATGATGAGTATACAGACCAGATGGATAATAATAATTTTGTAAGAAGATTAAACACAGGTTTAGATAGCACAAAGTTCTTTGGGCCTCTTGAACATAGAAAGATATATGAAGAGACCTGTAGAAAATACGGTGTTAAGATTAGTAAAAATAGTCATAACGTGGTAGATAGAATTTATTACCCTTATCACTATGGTAGTGAGTTAGTTGCCACAAAAATTAGACAGATTAAAGATAAAAAGTTTAGTTGGGTTGGAGAAGCATCACAGTCAGACTTATTTGGTATGAATGAGTTTACTACAGAATATCAATATGTAACTTTAGTTGAGGGTGAAGATGATGCTATGGCCGCATTTCAGATGACAGGTAGTAAGTATCCTGTTGTTTCTGTTAAGTCTGGAAGCTCCGCATTAAAAGACTGCAAGAAATGTTTTGAGTGGCTTGATAAATTTAAAAATATTGTTATCTGTTTTGATGGCGATGATGTAGGACTTAAAGCCACTAAAGAAGTAGCAGAACTTTTTGGTGGTAAAGCTTTAGTAATGAAACACGTTAAGCCACACAAAGATGCTTGCGATTATCTTGCTAGCAATAACACTAAAGCTTTTGTAGAAGCTTGGTGGAGGTCAGAAAGATTTATACCTGACGGAATAGTTGTTAGTAATACTTTACATGATGAGGTTATGTCTGAGTTGGCTATGCCTTATTGTAGCTATCCTTGGGATTGTTTAAATCTTATGTTGTATGGTATGAGAAAATCAGAATTAATTACTATTACAGCAGGTACAGGGGTAGGTAAATCTACTGTAGTAAAACAAATCCAAGAGGAAATATTTAAGAATACCGAAGAAAAAATAGGTGTTATATCTTTAGAAGAGAATGTAGCTACTGCGGCACTAGGTTTGATGTCTTTGTCGGCCAATAAGCCATTACATCTACCTACTAGAGAGCAAATGATTAAATATATTCTTAAAGATCCATCTAATATCCACAAAAAACCTAAATTAGCTGAGAGTATTTCATTAGAAGAAAAAGAAAAAGCCTATAATGATATACTAGCAGGCGGAAGATTCTTTTTCTTAAGACACGTAGGTAAGTTTGATATGGACAGCGTGTTAAATAAGATGAAGTACTTAGCAAAAGCAGAAGATTGTGGTGTTATTGTATTAGATCATATAAGTATATTAGTTGGGATGGCTTTGGGGTCTAACAACGATGAACGAAAAGCCATTGACTCTGTGATGCATCATCTTAGAGCAGTTGTAGAAGAAACAGGTGTAAGTCTTATTGCTATAAGTCACCTTAGTAAAGCAAGTAATGGTAGAAATAGCCATGAAGAAGGTGGTAGAGTAAGGCTTGGAGATTTGAGAGGGTCAAATGCTATAGCTCATTTAAGTAATATTGCGATTGCACTTGAGGGTAATAGACAGGCAGAAGATCCCGAAGAAAGAAACATGACTACCATTAGAGTTTTAAAGAATAGGTTTAGTGGCGAGACAGGAATCGCAGGCTACTTAAAATATGATTTACAAACTGGTAGACTAAGCGAAGTAGATGACTACGAGTGTGGTGAAGTAATATGAATCTTGTCTTTGATATAGAGGCAGATGGCTTAGAACCAACAGTAATTTTTTGTATTGTTGCTATAGATGCAGACACGCAAGAAGTCTATAGTTTTGACAATACTCAGATACGCGAGGGTTGTGAGTTTCTTAGCACAGCCACTAAACTTATTGGACATAACATTATAGGTTATGATTTACCTGCTCTACTTAAAATAGAAAATTTAGATTTATCAGATAAAAAAATAGTAGATACTTTAGTTTTATCTAGATTGTTTGATCCAGTCAGAGAAGGCGGCCATGGATTAGAAGCTTGGGGTTATAGACTAAAATTTTTAAAGGGATCTTATGGTGAAGATAACGAGCAGGCTTGGAGTTCGTTTACACCAGAGATGTTAGAATATTGCATCAATGATGTTAAATTAAATTTAAAAGTTTATGACCGTTTAAAGTTTGAGTCTAAAGGATTTAGTGCTAAGTCTGTAATAATAGAACATGAAGTAGCAAAAGTAATCCATGAACAAAGAGAAACAGGATTCTTAATTGACTGCCAGAAATGTATGTTGTTATTAGCAGAGTTAAACGATGAGTTAAACGAAGTTAAAGATAAAGTACATGAAGAATTTAAACCTACTGTAACTGTGCAAACTCTTAATTTTAAGTACACAAAAACAGGAGAGTTTTCTAGATTAGCTGTAGATCAAGATGGTATTGGTGTGAGATTAACAGACAAAGAGTATGCAGAATTAGAGTTATATAAAAGACCAATAGAAAGAAAAACATTTACAGAATTTAATTTAGGATCTAGAAAACAAATAGGTGAATACCTTATAAATTTTGGATGGAAGCCTACTCAGTTTACCCCAACAGGACAGCCTGTAGTAGATGAAATAACCTTAACAAGTGTTAAAGATATACCTCAAGCATCTATGATAGCGAGGTATTTAATGTTACAAAAACGGATTGCTCAAATAACTTCTTGGTTGAAAGAAGTAAAAGAGGACAATCGCATTCATGGATTTGTTAACTCTAATGGAGCAATAACATCTAGAATGACACATTCTTATCCCAACACCGCCCAGATTCCAAGTTGTTCTTCACCCTATGGTGCAGAGTGTAGAAGTTGTTGGATTGTTCCTGATGGTTATAAGTTAGTTGGTATTGATGCATCAGGGTTAGAATTAAGGATGTTAGCTCATCATATGAATGATAAGGAGTACATAAATGAAATTCTTAATGGAGACATACACACCGCTAATCAAAAATTTGCAGGACTTGAATCAAGAAATCAGGCTAAAACTTTCGTATACTCCGTCTGCTACGGAGCAGGAGACGCAAAGGTTGGGGCTGTGGTTGGAGGAAGCAGAGAAGATGGTAAAAGACTTAAACAACGCTTCTTTGCTAGTGTCCCTGCATTTAAAGCAGTTAAGGACAGAGTATCAAGAGAAGCTACAAAAGGATTTATCAAAGCAATCGATGGAAGAAAACTAACTGTTCGTTCACCACACTCTGCACTTAATACTTTGTTGCAAGGTGATGGTGCTATAGTTATGAAGCAAGCTTTAATTATTTTTAATGATAAAATAATTAAAGGTGGTTATGATGCTAAGTTTGTAGCTAACGTGCATGACGAATGGCAATTAGAAGTTAGAGAAGACATAGCAGATGAAGTTGGAAGATTAGGGGTACTTTCTATAAAAGAAACTACATGTGCTTTAAACTTAAATTGTCCCTTAGATGGGGAGTACAATGTCGGAAACAACTGGTCAGAAACACACTAATAAAGTATCTGGAGATAAAAGACCTTCTTACAATTCAACAAGAAAAGGAGACTTTGGCGAGTATCACGCGGTAACTTGGTTGTGGGATCAAGGATACGAAGTATTTAAAAATTGTGGGGGTAGTGGATATATAGACTTAGTAGCCATCAAAGATAAAGAAATAAAACTTATAGATGTTAAGTCTACAAGAAGGAAACACATAAAGAATAGTAGAACTGACAAACAAAAAGAAGACGGTGTTGTTATAGTATTATTCAATGCTAATTCTAAACAATGTAGATTTGTAGAGCATAAAGATGAAAGAATTAAAAAACTTAGTTCCTGACATATATAAAGAATTAGAAAAAATATCTGAAGGTAAGTCTATAAATCTAACAGAAAAAGATATAGACAATACTTTAGCTAAAATTAAAGAATCTATGATGGCTTGGGCTACCCCGTCAGAAAGAGATAATAATTTTACATTGCGAATGTCTAACATTGGTAGACCTGCCCGACAACTTTGGTATCAAAAAAGAGATGAATTGGTTAAGTCTTCTATTGATGGCCCCACACAAATAAAGTTTTTGTATGGTCATATCTTAGAAGAAATAGTTTTAATGTTAGTTAGAATGGCAGGACATAAAGTTACTGACGAACAAAAAGAAGTTAAAGTAAAAGGCATAGTAGGACATATAGATTGTAAAATAAATAATGAAATAGTAGATGTTAAAACTGCATCTGGTTTTGCTTTTAAAAAGTTTATACAGGGACGTTTAGCTGAAGATGATCCCTTTGGGTATCTTGGTCAACTAGCAGGGTACGAAAAGTCAGAAGGTACAAATAACGGTGGCTTTCTAGTTATTAACAAAGAGTCAGGAGAGTTATGTTTACATCAACCCGAAGACCTAGATAAACCTAATATTACAAATAAAATAGATAATCTTATTTCTTGTTTAGATATAAATGACAAACCAGAGAGATGTTATGACCCTGTACCAGAAGGTAAAAAAGGTAACTACAAACTGCATAAATCTTGTTTCTGGTGTAATTATAAGTTTGATTGTTTTAAAGACGTTAACAATGGTCAAGGACTAAGAGGGTTTAAATATGCTAATAGTACTGTATACTTAACTCATGTTGAAGTAGAACCGCAAGTAGAAGAAATATTATGAATGGTAAAAAATCAAAAAGAGTTGTTAAACATTGTAAAGTTATTTTAGTTCAATGGTTAAGTACATTACTACCGCCAGAAGAATTAGATAAATTGTCTATAAATAACTGTTTAAATTTTGTGCCTGAACAAACACACTTTTATGCTAATGGAACCGTACATTTAAATTCTTATAATCCTAAATGGATTAAAAATAAAATTAAAAAACTAATTAAATTGTTTCCGCATAAAGCTATAGAGTCTATAACTTTACAGGATATAGAATGGATAGCGAACAAAAAGTAAACTTACAAGACTCTTTATATTCTCTGAGTCATTGGATGATAGTTGATAACGGTCATGTAGATAACGTAGCTGTAGAAGTATGGTTGACACTAAAACAATTAATTGAGTTAGAAATAGAAAAAAAATCTAAGGTTACCTTTCATTGAAAAATAAAATAAAGAAAGGTCTTAGAAAGCCTAGGGTTAAAAGACCAGTAGAAAAAAACTTAATCGAAGGATATGACTCTAATTGGGAGTATGAGTTACATACTGGCATTTTAGATTCTTGGAAGTTTCATGTTGATAAAATTAATTATATTGTTGAACACTCTTACGAACCTGATTTTACAAAAGTAATAGGAGCTAAGACTATTTTACTTGAAGCTAAAGGTAGATTTTGGGACTATGCTGAGTACAGTAAATACGTATGGATTAAAAAGGTTCTTCCTGAAAACAAAGAATTAGTTTTTCTTTTTGCAAATCCTAATGCTCCTATGCCTCAAGCTAAAAGAAGAAAAGATGGCACTAAAAGAAGTCATGGGGAGTGGGCTACAGCTAATGGATTTAAGTGGTTTAGTGAAGACAGCATACCTAGTGCTTGGATAAACACAGAAAAAAGAGAGAGTTTTAATGTCGAATGAAATAGAAACTTACTTGAGGATGAAAAACGATATGGCTAGAAATAGTATAGATGACGCTACTCCCGAAGAATGGGATAAATTAAAATGGAATAAATCAGTAAATCATCCACCTCATTACAATAAAGGGGATATTGAAACTATTGATTACATAGTAGATGTTTTAGGAGTAGACCATGCTATTAGATATTGTCATGGTAACGTGTTAAAGTATACAGGATCTAGGCTGTTCAGTAAGGGCGATCCTATAGAAAATGCAGAAAAAACTATTTGGTATTTAAATAAAATGATAAAGCTATTGAGAGGTAAAAATTAATATGGATCAGTATCAAGAGTTTATACATAAAAGTCGATACGCTAGATGGCTCCCCGAACAAAAGAGAAGAGAGACATGGGCAGAAACAGTCTATCGTTATGTGCAGTTCTGGAGAGACAGAGAGCAGATAACTGTAGCTGAAGGTGAAAAGATATATAAAGCAGTATATGACTTAGACGTTATGCCGTCTATGCGTTGTATTATGACAGCCGGAGAAGCTTTAGATAGAGATAATGTAGCAGGATTTAACTGTAGTTATCTACATATAGATTCTCCAAGGTCTTTTGATGAACTTATGTATATTCTTATGTGCGGAACTGGTGTTGGTTTTAGTGTAGAAAGAAACTTTATCAATAAACTACCAGAGGTTGCTGAGTCTTTTCATCCAACAGATACGATGATTGTAGTTGCAGATAGTAAGATAGGATGGTCGTCTGCATTTAGAGAGCTTATTAGTTTACTTTATGCAGGTAAAGTTCCTAAATGGGATCTAAGTAAAGTAAGACCTGCCGGAGCTAGACTAAAAACTTTTGGCGGTAGAGCTTCTGGGCCAGAACCACTCGATGACTTATTTACTTTTTGTGTGGGTGTATTTACAAAAGCAAAAGGACGTAAGCTTACTTCTATAGAATGCCATGACATTGTATGTAAGGTTGCTGACATTGTTGTTGTCGGTGGTGTTAGGCGTTCTGCTTTGATTAGTTTATCTAATCTTTCGGATCAAAGAATGGCTAAAGCTAAGATGGGTGATTGGTGGCGTAATGAAGGACAAAGAAGATTAGCTAACAATAGTGTAGCCTATACAGAGAAGCCTGACTTTGAAGCCTTTTTAAGTGAGATGCAAAACATGTATCAATCTAAAGCCGGAGAACGAGGAATATTTAGTAGGGTTGCGGCACAAAAGATAGCCGCTAAGAATGATAGAAGAGATCCCAATCAAGACTTTGGAACTAATCCTTGTTCTGAGATTATACTTAGGTCAAATCAATTTTGTAACTTATCTGAAGTTGTAATTAGAAATGATGACACCTTAGAAACTTTAAAAGAAAAAGTAAAAATAGCCGCTATTATAGGAACCCTTCAGGCTACTTTAACGGACTTTAGATATCTAAGAAATGTTTGGAAAAAGAATACAGAAGAAGAAGCATTACTTGGAGTTAGTCTAACAGGTATTATGGATCATCCTACCCTTGGAAAACCGTCTGATAAAACAGAACAATGGCTAGGAGAAATGAAAAATGTTGCTATCAAAACTAATAAAGCATGGGCAAAGAAGCTTGAGATTAATCAGTCAACCGCTATCACATGTGTTAAACCAAGTGGTACGGTTAGTCAGCTTGTTAATAGTGCTAGCGGTATCCACCCTCGTTTTTCTCAGTATTATATCCGCAGAGTACGTGCGGACGAAAAAGACCCTCTTTCTGTGTTTATGTCTGATAGGGGTTTTCCTGTTGAGCAGGATGTAATGTCTCCTAAATCTAGAGTGTTTAGTTTTCCTGTACAGTCTCCAAAGTCTAGTGTTACTGTTAAACAGACAGGAGCAATGGAGCAGTTAAGACTTTGGAAGATGTATCAAGATGCTTGGTGCGAACATAAACCTAGTATTACTATTTACTATACTGATGATGAGTTTCTTGAAGTAGCTCAATGGATATGGGAAAACTTTGATGTTTGTTCTGGCATATCATTACTACCTTATAGTGATCACGTTTATCAGCAAGCACCTTATGAAGAGATAGATAAAAGTAAATATCAAGAGCTTTTAAAAACTATGCCTAAAAATGTAGATTGGGCAGTAGAGTTACAAGCTTTTGAAACAGAAGATAATACAGTAGGCTCTCAAGAGTTAGCGTGTGTAGGTACGTCTTGTGAAATTCAATGAAGCTAACATTATAAGCTTTAGAGTTCTTATAGATTCTAGCGGCACTATTATAACAGAACTTAGTAGTGTCCCTGAGAATCATTTGTCTAGAGTTTTTAAAGATAATGAATTAAATGTAATGAAAAAACTAGTAAGTATTGCAAAACCTAAATTAGAAGATATGCATTATTATTTAGAAAAAGAATTAAAATCTTTAAATCACGTATAGCGAACTAAAGTATTTAATATAATACAGAAACAACAAATTAAATTTATAACAACGATAGTTGTTTTAATGATAGCAACTTTATGAGCGTCTGAGTCTGCTTCTTCCACATTCTCTCCTAGGCTTAATGCCCACAGACTCCAGAACCTTTTCATTTCTTACCACTTTGTACGATTCGCCCAATATGCCGCAGACATTTTGCCTTTAGCTATATTCTTAGCGTGTCTTGCTTTAAAACTTGCTCTCTTCTTTTTCATACGAGAAGATTCACCCGGTTTCGGCTTTCCTGCGGTTTTGGCTCCTTGTTGGCCGAATCTAATCGTCTTGATTTTATCACCTTCTTTCGCCACAACAACATGGCTTTTTGTAGGGTGCTTGGGGGTACGTTTCGGTTTATTGAATCCACTAACTCCTGCCCTCGCTAATCTAGGATCTTTTTTTGACATTTGCTTTCCTTTTAGGTGCAACTTTTTTCTTACGAACAGTTTTATAAGCTTCGTTTTTATTTGGGGTTTGCTTATCGTCAGCTACATACTGACCCTTTTTATTTCTATTTCTAACAACCACATCTTCTGAGTTAGTAAAGAAATTAATTACTTTTCTAAATAGATTCATTTTGTTCTCCTACTCCTATATTTTCTGGCCCAAATAACCAGATTAAACCAAAGGCAACACCAAGTAAAATAAAAAAGATAATAGCTTTTACCCATGTAGCTTCATCTCCACCATTGTATTCACCGAAAGACATTACCAGTGCAACATTGTTTTAGGAACACAAGAGCATTCCATTTCTGTTTTAAATCTACCTGTGCAATATTTGATAGTATTTTTTGGACAATGTAATTCGTCTTTATCAAATAAAGGTTCGCCTTCAAACTTAGGCTCATTATTAGCACATCCACTAATAAAAATTAATGTTAAAAATAAATACCTCATTTCTTCCTATATGCTCTTGTTTTCTTTGCTATTCGCTTTGGTTGCTTTGAATGTTGCTTTCCTTTTTTAGTGTCTTCTCTTTTCTTACGTGTAGTTGCGGCATACTCTTTAGCACTTAAAGCCTTTATAGCTTTTTCGGGGAGATATCTTTCTCCTGTTTTAGCACTAGGCTTGCCTGATTTAGTTCTCCACTTTTGTTTTGTCCAAGACTTTAAAGACCTTTGAGATTTTTTAAGTGGCATTTCTCTTTCTCCTTATAGCTTCTTTACCTCTTTTAGCTATTTCTGCCTGTTGTTTTTTACCGGCTACTTTAGCTCTTTGTTCTAATACAGTTAGTATTTGTATCTTACGAGCAAAAGGTTTACTTATGTTTTTAACTTTACGAACTGTATCTCTAGCATCTTGAACAGTTGCATATTTTATTCTGACTGTATCTTTAGGATTCTCGTCAGTATAAAGTCTACGCCCAGAGCCTTTTGGTTTTTTACCAGTCCCAACTCTAGGATCTTTTCTTTTTCTTCGTGTCATGGGTCTTTTGTATTTTAAAGTTAGCTTCTAAGGATGCACCTTTGTGTGGTACAAACTTACCAGTATGTTTCATTAGATTATATGATCCATTCTTTTGCTTCATCCAATGATAACCAGAGGGGGCTTTTACTTTCATTTTAGTCTCCTATTTACTCCACTTAACTCCGCGATAAACGCCTTCGTTTAAACTTGAAGATTGCTTTTTAACTTCGGTGTATTTAACACCTCTATATACTTTTTGAGTTTTTGTTTGTGTAGTCATATTAACCTCCTAACGAATTGAATGTTAATCAATTGCGTTCCTTCGGCCCCATGCCTACTTCCGTCCTTTACCAAGGATGAACGTACATTTTGGTCTTACTTGTATCCGCCCCCTTTGGCTTTATATTCTTTAGCTAACATCTGTGCTTTACGTGCTGACCATTGACCGGGCTTACCGCCCTTTGAACCTGCTTTAATTTTATTAAATAATCTTTTACGCATGGTAGGCTTAGTGTAATTACCTGCTTTGTTTACTGTAGACTTTCTTTTTTTTGTAGCCATTATGCTTTCCCCTTAACTCTTTCTACACCTCTAATACCTGACATACCTAACATACCCAATAATACAGGATAAAGCAAGTCAGACTGTATTTCTGGAACTGGTAACCATATACCTAAAAATGGACTTATAATTACATTATATGCTAACCCAACCCAACAACAATGACCAATCATGGGCCGCCAAGTTCGCTGTAGCATACTGCCTTGTGCTTCTATCTTTGCAAGCTCTATTTGTTGAAGCATTATTTCCTGATGTTGTTTTTCAGAAAGCGTAGCTATCTCGTGAGCTAACTTAGCTTTTTGATCTGCATCAGGAATAAACTTATCTAGTAATCCTGATACTGGTGCTATTAATTGTTCTACTATCATATTTCTTTTTCCAATAATTAATCAAATATCACAGTTTCATCGGGGTTTACATACTTAGGCTTACAATAAGCTCTAACTGGTATAGGAAAAGCTTCTCTAAATGTAATGTGGCCTTCTCCTTCAATACCTTGTAGACTAAGACTTCTAGCAAAATAAATACACTTATTTAAGTCAGCCCACACACCGTATTCTTCTTCTTCTGTAACAAGACCTTTTTCATTTAGTGTTTCTAACATTAATGCAAATACCAACTGTTTCACTTTATATCTTTGTCTGTTTCATCTACCCATTGAACTTGACACACACATTCAACTGGTTCGTAGTTTATGCTTGGTCTTGATAGTTCT
>Ga0160423_10002420_pt1 | contig 15599 bp, 18 predicted proteins | sample CRUFie14St8metaG_FD_108191 | JGI IMG/M metagenome (GOLD analysis project Ga0160423, IMG submission 108191) | Marine microbial communities from the Costa Rica Dome - CRUD Field 142mm St8 metaG | ecosystem: Environmental > Aquatic > Marine > Oceanic > Photic zone | place: Costa Rica: the Eastern... | reverse complement strand
GGCCGCTTGTCACCCTTCACACCGATTGCACGGCCCAATGGCTCGTTATGTCCGGATTTTCGGCGATAGAGCATGTCAGCGGAGGAAAAATCGATGTAAACCGGTCCCAATCGAGGGCTTTGCAACCGTTGAAGCCATGACCGATCCGTATCAATAACCAAAGCAACACCGGAATCCAGATCATCTGCAATGGCAACAAACTCGAGATTCAGCATCTCTGCCACTGACTTTGCCCGAGCTTTAACTCCGCTCGAAGCAGGCGCGACAACACAACTCACTAGCGGCTTCTCACGCCTAGTGAGAGCGATAAGCCCTCTAACTCGATGGCAAAGCCAACGTTATGCGCACCCTGACTCATACCATGCTCGTCGGTCACCTCGATTAGCCTCTCCTCGGACTGGCCTGCGGACCAAGACTCGAATCGACTATCCGACAGCTGCTTCTCATCGATTCTTAATCCCGACATATCCAAGAGCTCATCGCGCGAGTACCGCAAAAATTCGGCGGGCCATTAGGGTCGAACGCCCAACAAAGAAAAATGCTTTGGCCGAGTCGCCGTTGCTTTTTCAATGTTGCCTCTAGCTGATCCAACGCCATGGTTTCTCACCTACCACCCAAAACGGCGAAAGGCGCTTGTCCCGCGATACACACCTCGAACTCAAACGCTTCCGCTGGCATCATACCGTCTCAGTACACGGATTTCGTCATGCTTCAGATTTTGTACCTATCGCAGACTGTATCAAGCCTCACTGCGCGCCGGCGCCGCGGTTATCGATTGATTGTTTCGGTGCTTCTAGCGAGCGGACTGGCGGGCTGTGGGAACCTCGATCAGTACGGCATTACGCTGAATGATCGGACGTTGTACACGCCCAGGGACTTGTTTGAAGACTACTATCTTCCCGACGTTGCGTTGAGCAATTGCGTCACCCAGGCCATTGAGGATGGTCAGGTATTTGCGGCAGGCGGCTTAGAAGTTCTCAACTGTTCAGAGGCTGGCATAAAGTCTTTATCGGGCTTGTCTCGCTTCAGCGGACTCAAACGTCTGAAGTTAACAGACAATGATATTCGTAATCTTGTCGAGCTGTCGAAGCTAACGCAACTCGAAGAGCTGCGACTCGATGCCAATAGAGTAGTGGATATCGTGCCACTGACCGTTCTTTCCAGCCTGAATCTTGTCTCGCTCGATGACAATCCAGCACTGCAGTGTCACAGCCTTGTCCGTTTTCGTAGCGAGGTAGACGTCATATCACCTAAGCACTGTTCGTCGTGACCTACTGGATTTATCGCACGATTGCCGCGCTGCCGCTTTCGATTTCCTATCGACTTGCGCGAGTTCTGGCATGGCTCACCGAACGTGTATTCAAGTATCGAGTTGCCACAGTAGATCAAAACCTTAGGCGCTCCTTTCCCTGTAAGTCCGAGGCTTGGTACGCGACCACGAGACACCGTTTCTATCAACAATTCGCTGACGTGACTGTAGAGGCTGTGTATGGCTGGCGTATGCCTCGGAATGAGCTAGAAGAACGAATGACCATCACCGGCTGGGAGCCCCTTATCTCACCGGATGGCGAGCCACCAAAACCCGGTATTTTGTTGTCGATCCATCACAATAATTGGGAGTGGCTAACACAACGCGCTAGTGCAGCGGCAACCGCTCCGCTGGACGGGGTTTACAAACCCTTGCATGACCGTGGTGCAGATCGCTTCGCTCTTGAGTCAAGAGGCAAATGGGGTGCAACTTTGGTCACAATGAAAGGCGTCAGTCGACACGTACTGAAGAACCGGCGAACGCCGAGAGTTCTGGCGTTACTTGCCGATCAGTCGCCGGGCAAACGCGAAGCGATTTACTGGACGCAATTCCTGAACCAAACCACCGCATTTTTCATGGGACCCGCGACCTTGGCCCGTCTCACAAAATATCCGGTGTACTTTGCCCGGACACAACGCTTGTCGCAAGGCCGCTACCACGCTGAACTCCTGACAATCTGTGAAGAGCCTGGAACAATGAGCGAAAATGAGCTCATCGAGAAATACGTTGCCTTAGCTGAAGAGACGATTCGTATGCAGCCAGAAAGTTACCTCTGGACTAATCGACGATGGAAGCTGGAGCCGCATCAAGCAACCTTGGATACGGCGTCTGACGCGTCAGAAGAAATCCAATCAAACCCCTGACTTTGTGTCGCGTAGATCACGGTCATCTCGGTGCGCTGAATAAGAGGACTTAATAAAGATGAAACGACGTCGACCGAATTATTCTGCTCGGAAATATGCCCAGCGATGACTGTGCCAGGAATCGACTCCCCCATTGCCTCAAGCATCCCAAGCGCCTGATCATTATTGAGGTGCCCAAAGTCACTCGACACTCTACGCTTCAGAGCAGCCGGATAGGGACCACGCCGGAGCATCGCGAGGTCGTGGTTAAACTCCAGTAGAAGTAGGTCACAACCCTCGTAGGCGCGCTGGACATGCGGTGACACCATGCCCAAGTCAGTTAAGACGCCCACGCGGTGCGCCGCGTGTTTGAATACGTATTGAACCGGTTCTCTCGCATCGTGCGGCACCGTGATCGCTGATACTTCAATATCTCCAATGGCAAACTCCGAGTCGCTCTCGATCTCGACGATGGTTCGGGCATCTTCTAATTTGCCTGACGCGAGAGTCCCGTGAGTGGCATAAATAGGGGCGCCAGCAGCTTTGGATACTGCGGTAACACCACCTGTGTGATCCGAATGCTCATGGGTGACCAAAATGGCATCGATATCAGCGACATCCACACTTAGTTGATCAAGACGGGCTAGCATCTCTCGGGGGCGGAAGCCGCAATCTATGAGAAGCGTGGTCTCTTCACTGGCGACGAGTGTCGCATTTCCTTTACTGCCCGAGCCAACCGATGCGACTCGGAGCATTATGTGATATTGCCCTGTAGCAGCGTCAGAAGGCCTTGCTGTTCCAACTGCCCGATGGGCTGACCGTCCGATCCAAGGATATGAATCGTGACCTGCGAGGTTTCTTCCGTGATCAGCTGCACCTGAAACTCCTGACCGATAAGTGGATCATCACTGTCTCTACCGCCAAGCCAGCTAAACCAGCCACCATCCTCCTCACCCTCAGGGCCGAGGTAAGTTACATAGAACAAACCCGCGCTACGGTTTTTATCGTCCATGCGAAATCCCGCGTCGGTAAAACCCTTTTCAGTTGCCGCCCAGGCACGATTGAATGGCAAACCCAGCCGCAATCGAGGGCCGCTGCTCGACTCCTCCATGGCAATACGACCAGCACCGGTCATCGCTTGCTCTGCCATCATAGATACAGGAGCTGACTCGGCGCTGTTAGCTATGAACTGAGCAATATTTCGCAGCATCGTCTGCTCAAGCTCCATGTCATCAGAGTTTTGTGGCCAGGTCGTGAGGTCTAAATCCTTAGCAACACTTTGTTGCAAAACGTGCAACTCGGACGTGTTTCGCTGTACGCCCGAATCAACCCTAAAGCGGAAGCGCGATTCCAGACTTTTGCTCTCGAGCATGACAAAAGAGGTGTCGATTAATCCGCCAGAGGCGTCAACACTGGCGACATCAATACCGCTACTTACCAAGAAGGCCCGCACTTGCGGCCAGAGCTGCCCGGGTGCGACGTTAACTACAGCCCAGCGGCTTTCACCCAGGCGCTGCAAACGGACGGCGTCCAACTGAGAGCCTGCGGTCAACGGTGCAGGCCTAGGCGCCTTCCCGGTAATGGGAATTGCAAGATTCACTGCCACCTCAGGAATGGGATAGGCCTGCTGTATGGATTCAGAGTCCAAATCGTCAGGAACGCTAATCACATTGGCCTCGATAGCCTTCTCGTAGTCACCCGATAACTCAGATTCTGTATCCCACGGGATGACCTTGCCCATATCAGGAAGCAGGCTGCAACCTGATAATCCAACTGCAGCTATGAGAAGTACCAGTATTTTTAGTTTAAACATTCGTCAATCGCCTTCGTTACTTCCCCATGAAACTGCGCTGACAATGGAGTGAGCGGCAATCTCATTGTGGGCTCAATAAGCCCCATATAACCCATAGCATACTTGACCGGAATGGGATTTGATTCAAGGAATAACGTTTGATGCAATCGCTGAACTTTTTGATCGACAGCACGTGCTGCCGACATATCACCCGCTAATGCCAAGCGGCACATCTTAGCCATTGCTGCGGGTGCCACGTTGGCTGTGACCGAAATGCATCCTTTCGCACCTGCCTCGAGTAAATCGCAAGTGGTGAAATCGTCACCCGAGTAAACAGCAAATCCTTCCGGCAAGGACTGAATAAGCGCAGCGCCACGCTCAACATCTCCCGTGGCATCTTTTAAGCCAACTATATTTTCAATTTGACTCAGACGGAAAATAGTTTCATTACCAAGGTCACAGCCCGCACGTGAAGGCACGTTATAGAGGATGATAGGTAGGTTTATCGCACCTGCTACCGCCGAGAAGTGCTGAAATATCCCTTCTTGCGTCGGCCGGTTGTAATAGGGAGTCACCAATAGAGCACAGTCTGCACCCGCCTCTGCCGCTGCGACAGTGAGCTCTACTGCCTCTAATGTCGAGTTAGATCCAGTGCCCGCCATGATAGGGATGCGTCCGCCCGCATGGCTTACGCCAAATCGAATGACCTCTCTATGCTCTGGGTGACTCAGTGTAGATGCCTCACCCGTCGTACCCACCAATCCCAATGCCGCAGTGCCCTGTTCAACATGAAAATCAATGAGTCGCTCTAACGTCCGCCAGTCGATATTGCCAGAATCAGTCATAGGCGTTACCAGCGCGACTATGCTTCCAGTTATCATCGGCATACTCCAGCGACGGGAAAATTCGAGGTGAGGGTCAACATGATCGCGCAATTATCCATTTCGAGAGCGGTTTCACAACCGGAATTACGAAACCTTCGGCAGCTGATTACGGTGTTTGCTCTTTGTATTACTATTACGACAGCGCAGACCGTCCTGAGTTCAGAACTTGAGCTCCAAGTTCGCCCACTCAGTGTGATCGATAAGCAATACATGGCAGAGCAGCGGCAAACCATCGAGAGTCTTGCCAATCGTCTTGGACGACGCCTTTCGGGGGTTACCGAAAGAGACCTGAAAACACTGCAAAAAATCATCGATCTGCGCTGGGTCGATAGTGAAGATGTTCAAACCCAGCAGGCATTGGGTATTGTTTTTGGTGATCTATTGGCGAACGAGCTTGATTTCGACTGGGTGGTTTACAGAGATCGCGCGGGCAGATCTCGTGCACTGCGCTACCGCGATCAAGAGATCTATGTCTTCCCGGTAACTATGCTCTCTCGGCGACTGTCGGCGAGTGCTCCACTGTCAGTGAGTGACTTGTTTCACGAACAATTGAAGCGGCAACGGCAGAAGCTCCCGGGCGCTCGTTGGATGCCTCAGTAGTAGTGAGCTTGAGGAGCCTACTGGGACACTACCTAGCGGCCTTAGCAGCTATTCAAATAAGAAGCTACCCTGATACGAGGCTCTTCAAACACGAAGCGTTTCAAGATAATTTTTTGACGCGAGTTTCTTTCATTCAAAGGCCTGGTCAAAGAGTGGCTCCGTCGGAGAAAGAAATAGGCAGAAAGGCGCACTCAGACATAGCTCAGATTAAAGAGAGTCTCGATCTGGAAAGGAAAAGTCTCGCCGATAAGCAATCACACCATCAATCCACCATGCGCGGTGCCTGGCACCTTCAATGGATCGATCACCGAGTTCGTAGCCCGCATCACCGGGGTACAACATCACGATATCCTCTGGATCCACAGCGCAGATCTTGGGGAAAAAATAGGGCGGGACCCGGCGAAGCACGGCAGTGACTGTGGCACCTACTGATTGATGCTGAGATAGGTCTATCAAGCTCACAACCGTTGGCGGCGGCAGGCGAAGTTTACCTGCCTGATGTTCAGCCACCGCGTCCTCAGTACGCACCCAGCGAGCCTCAACCATTTCCTCGCCATCAACTTTTACTGCGGCATCGTCAGGCAACTCAGCAACGAAAAACCAGGTCGCAAAACGACGCTCCATTCCTGCCGGTGTGAGCCAGTGAGAAAAGTATGTCAGCGCCGCAACGGGGAGTACAACACCGGCCTCCTCTTCTAATTCACGAACAGCTGCAGCCATAGCACGATAAAGCTCCGAGGGTCCGTGATCACTCTCCTCTACCTTACCACCTGGGAACATCCATACATCGGCCATGTTGCGGGCACTGGAATTTCGCTTCAGCAACAAGACCTCTGGCCCTGTGGCAGCGCGACGCAAAAGTATGACGGTCGACGCCAGGACAGCGCCATCACGCTCTACGAGCGATAACGAACCATCAATAGCCATAGTTGCAGTCTAAGCACTGCAGATAGACGTGCTTGGGATCTTTCAACTGCATCATCATCATCAACGGTTCATGCATGGGGGCCAACCAAGACATAGTTGCTCCCAACGCTTGCGGCAGTGACATACCAAAGCTACTGCCCAACTTTTCCAGGAATAACTGCTGAGGGGTAATGGGTGCTCCAAAGCGCTCCACATCATAGCCCTCCACCTGCGCAAGCGCAGCAGCAGCGGCAATGGCGTCATCAAGACTGCCCAGCCGGTCTATTAGACCAATCTCTTTTGCCTGACGCCCAATCCACACCTTTCCTCCCGCGATTGCATCAACCTGTTCGACGGTCATGTGTCGCGTCGTGGCTACCAAGCTCAGAAACCTTCCGTAGATTCCGTCAACCACCGCTTGTAAGACCCGCGCCGAATTCTCATCAAGTGGCTGCAAGGGATCTAAACTGCCTGCCATGGTTGTCGTACCAACTCCATCGACAGTGGCGCCAACGTAATCGAAAATACCTTCGAAGGTGGGAAACGCCGAGAAGACACCAATGCTGCCTGTTATCGTCGATGGCATTGCCCAGATCTCGTCCGCAGCTGCCGCAATCCAGTAACCACCTGATGCAGCGGCACTGCCCATAGAAACGACGATAGGCACACCATCAGCCGCGATGGCATCAACCTTTGCCCGAATCACCTCTGACGCGAATACGCTGCCACCCCCCGAATTAATGCGAAGCACAATAGCAACAGCGCCGGCTTCATCAGCTCGCTCTAACTGCTCTACCACCGTATCGCTGCCTGCCGACCCCTGAAAACTTTCGCCCGGCACCAATGTACCCTCGATAGGAATGATGGCAATGAGCGGTTGCTCCTTGCTCTCAAAGGGGTCTCGAATATCCCTCATATACCGTTTGAGACTCACAAGCTGAACATTGCCGTCGTCATCACGTGCGTCAACTATTTCGGTTACCCGCTCCTCAAGCTCGTCACCATAAAGGAGCTCATCTACATAGCCTTCTTGCAAAAAGACCTCTGCCAAATCGCCACCGTTTGCCTCAAGCCTTCCCGGGAAATCGTTGATAAATTCCGTCACTTCACCAGGTAATTTGTTGCGCCCTTTTTCAACTAGCGTCGTGTAATCGTCCCACAAACTATTCAGCCATTTACCAACCACATCCCGCTCCTGTGGTGACATGTCATCACGCATATAGGGCTCCACCGCAGACTTATTTTCGCCCGCGCGGAAAATATGGAAGTTAACCTTAAAGTTTTCTAGAAACTGCTTCAGATAGGTGCGGTAAACACCAAAGCCCAAAAGACTGATACCGCCCTCCGGATGTAGAACTACAGTATCTGCCTGTGATGCGAGTAGGTACTGGGATTGCGTAAAGTAATCTCCGATCGCAACGATAGGCTTGCCGGTCTCTGAAAAACGATCTAGGGCTTCGATAATTTCCATCGACTGGCTTGTGGAAGGACCCGCAAGATTTTCGAGATCGAGGACGATCGACGTGATGCGATCGTCATCCGCTGCCGCATCGATACTCTCTATCACAGTTGAAAGTAAGGTTTCTGCTATCAGATCGTCGGTGAACAAGGCGTCAAGCGGATCAAGTGGTGTGCGATCCTCAACCAATCTCCCTGTCGGCGCTATTAACAGTCCAGCACTTTCAGGTAGTGGCTTGGGCGTATTTTCAGATACGCTCAGCGATAGCCCTGCAAAGAACATCACGACAAACAATAGCGGCACCAAGACCATAATGACCTTACTTATGCCTGCGAGAATTCGCCAGACGGCTCTGAGTAAATCCATTTTCTAATCCTCGATGGCTTGGGCAGTACGTCGCTCACGGCCACGAAATCTGATGTAGGCGGTGCAAACTGAAAACAGCAGAACGATGATGATAAGTCCACTGACGACAATTAAATTATTGGGACGGGCAAAGACATCTTCAACCGCGCTGACGAAATAGAAGAGCAAAAGCAGGCAGTACCAGATAATCCATTGTAAATTATCTCTCGATATTCCAAACAGAAATAGAATGATCGGTGTCACCGAAGCGAGCCATAATGGCCAGCGCCCGCCCAGCTCTATGACCTCAACCGCACCCTGACCAATCAGCGCCACGCTTAAAACCCACAAAGACAACCAGAGATTTCCCGTGAGCGAACCTCTCTCTGTCGATCGCTCACTCACGTCACGACCTCCGTCTTAGCAAAACGTGCCAATCGGCGGCCCAGTCCCTGACAGAGCGCGACCTCGTGCTCGGACAGTTCGCCATCCGCACTACCGCCCTCAGCCCAATGGCTGGGTCCATAGGGTGTTCCGCCCGTCCGCGTTGCTTGAAGCTCAGGGACAGAGTAAGGCAAACCCACATAAACCATACCGTGGTGAATCAATGGCAAAGCCATCGACAGAAGTGTCGCCTCCTGGCCTCCATGCAGTGAGGCTGTGGAGGTAAACACCCCAGCCGGCTTATCCACCAAAGCGCCACTAATCCACAATGGCGACGTACCATCGATAAAGTATTTAAGCGGTGCTGCCATATTGCCGAATCGTGTGGGACTGCCCAATGCTAACGCAGCGCAATCGCGGAGATCGTCCTCGTCACAGTAGACGGGTCCCTCATCTGGGACATCTGGTATCGAAGGACGATCAACTTCTGCACTTACAGGCGGTACGGTACGTAACCTTGCTTCCACACTCTCAACCTGTGCTACACCCCGTGCGATCTGCCTTGCCATAGCTTCAGTCGACCCATGGCAGGAGTAATACAAAATCAATACGTAGGGATTGGCCACGCGCTACCTCTTAAACCCTTTGTCAATGCTACACATTAGCATGCCTACAGGCTCATTGAGACCACGCTATACTGCGCCTCCGAATAAAGGTGCGTGAAAATGCGGTTAGCGGTGGTTCTTCTATCAAGTCTGATGCTCCTCGGTTGTTCGAATAAGCGTACAGGTATCGTCCCTAACCACTGGAACGTCATCAATTACTGGGCTATTTGGTGCAAACCGTGTCGAGAAGAAATACCTGAGCTTAATAAACTGAATCAAATCGAAAATGTAGTGGTCCTCGGCGTGAACTTTGATGGCAAACTCGGCGAGGCTCTGGTCTCAGACGCCGATTCACTGGGCATAACCTTTGACATCATCGATGATCCTGCAGCGAGCTTAGACACAACGCGTCCCTCCATATTGCCAACCACATTTGTTTTATCTCCCGAGGGCACACTCGTCGCGACGCTGGTGGGACCGCAGACAGCGGAGGCAATCATTGCGCATATTGACCCAGACGGACGACTGAAATAGAGGCAAAAAAACGCCGGCTAAAAAGCCGGCGAATTAAAGGAGCCACTCAAATCGGGAGATGATGTCTCATCTGACCCTCAGATGTTTCCCTCGCGCTACCCCCGCCGAAGCGCCATCTGCTGGATAGTTATTGAGAACCCGATGAAACCGTAAAGTTCAAAAAAAATGTGAATTTTTATGTTTTTTTTACTCAGCAACCCAAATCGTGGAACCGGCTTGGCCGCTCCCCGACGAAACCGTCAACTCGATCTCGACCAGATCCGGGTCGTCTTCCGCAGCTAATAGCTCGTTAAGCAACAGTTGGGAGAGCTCCTCAACCGTTACGTTGGCGATAGGCAGTACCCACGTTTCATCCACAGGAAATTTGAGCACCTTGCCTGCAAATGTGGCGTGAATCTCATCGCCTACCGTTTCAAGCGTTTGAAATGGCGAAAACTCAGGCAGTAGCATGTACTCATCGTATTTATCGCAGATTGCCTTTATGCGGCGCTTATAGACATTGTAGTCAGCGGAAAATCCGTTGTTACCCATTTTGGCAACGATACGTGCCGACACAAAGTAATTATGGCCATGCAATCGCTCGCGCTCCGTCGCCGAGAAGATGGTGTAGTGCGCAGATGAAAATTTGTGCGCCTCTTTTTCGATGTGAAGCGTCGTCAATCGTGTCACTAAAATACCCTTTATCTAATAACCCGCGAACACATACGTGGCTGCTCCATCTCCAGACTCAGCGCTTGTACTGATTAACTGCAATCCTAGCCGATGAGACCCGCGTAGGATAATCTGCGCTAAAACAAGAGGTTCCTGTCAACAGTATGCAAAAAACAGCCATCATAACTGGTGCTAGCTCGGGAATTGGTGCTGCAACAGCCGAACAATTTTTAGCTCGCGGTTACTCCGTGATCAATATCGCTCGACGACCCAGCCCAGTTCAGAGCGTCATCAACATCGCCGCCGATCTCAGCACTGATGAGGGAGCCATAAATGCGGCACAAGCCTGCATCGTACATTTATCGGCTGAGTCCAGTGAAGTTGCGCTTATCCACAATGCATCGCTGATGCTGAAGGACAGTGCCCAGTCCTGTGAGACAGAGGCAATTATGCGCGTCCTTGCTGTCAATGTAGTTGCGGTGAATACCTTGAATCGTCTGTTGATGGCCCACATGACGACAGGCTCCAGCATTATTTTCGTGGGATCGACCTTGTCCGAAAAAGCCGTCGCAGGGGCGTATAGCTATGTCGTCAGTAAGCATGCGCAACTAGGGCAAATGCGCGCAACCTGTCAGGATTTGATTGGATCGGGGATTCACACAGCTATGGTTTGCCCCGGGTTTACTGCCACTGAAATGCTGAAACAACATTTAGGTGGTGATACCGATCTCATGCTTGAAATAGGCTCGCAAAATGGCTTTGGTCGCCTCATCAAGCCAGAGGAAATAGCGGGTGTTGTTACCTGGGCGCACGAGAGTCCGGTAGTGAATGGGTCACTTATTCACGCTAATCTAGGGCAGATAGAACGTTGAATACCGTCATGGGTGCAGCGCTCATAGAACGCCGGGAGCGCGTATTTTTAGTCTTGGCTGGTGTCTTCCTTTCGGCCATGACATTACTCAATATAATTGGCATTACAAAATTTATACAACTCGGCCCCTTCGCCCTAGCCGTTGGTGTCCTGCCTTACCCCATTACCTTTTTGTGTACAGACTTGGTCAGTGAACTGTACGGAAAAAAACGAGCAAACTTCCTAGTTACTGTGGGCCTGTTTATCAACTGCTTCATTCTGCTGGTAATGACCGCAGGCCAGTATGTTGCATCGGTCGACCCGGGCAATATGCCGCCATGGCAGATTTTGCAGCTCGCAGCACCGGTAGCCCTTCCTCAGGGTGGTAACCTCGAGGGCGACGTCGAGCTGTTTTCACTGATGTACGCCATGACGAGTGGGGCAGTAACCGCATCGATGGTCGCTTACATAACCGCGCAATACTGTGACGTACAGCTCTTCCATTTCTGGAAACGCGTCACGAAAGGGAAGCACCTCTGGATTCGGAATAACTTCAGCACGCTTTTCAGTCAATTGGTCGACTCCGCCATGGTGGTCACCGTAACATTTGGCGCCGTGTTTTATCGCGGTGAGATGACGCTGTCTACACTCCTCCTATTGGTCGCTAGCAACTACGGATTTAAGGCGACTGTCGCACTGCTTGATACCATCCCGCTCTACATTCTCGTCGCTAGACTGCGCAGCTACCTTCAATTAAGCCCCGACGAAATTGCCGCAGCTGAGTGAGCGCTGCTGAATCGGTCACAGTCCCAGGAGCTTCAAAAACGGAATAGTCGGCGACCGTTTTTCCACTAAGCTCGACTCGTCAATGGCGGCAATCACGTTCACCGCATCGATAGGTCGACGCTGAATTCGCATCTTTAGATAACGCGCAACGTCCTCGCTCAGTAGCAAACCTCGATCATGGGCCAAATGGCCAAGTAGTCGCTCGAAATCATCCAACTCCCAGGCAGGCAGTTTGAACGTGGTCAATAACGAAAGTCGCGATTGGAGATCAGCAAGTACGCTCTTCAGGCCGGCGGGCGACTGAGTTGCGGATGCAAGAAAAGGTGTCCCTGCCTCTGCACATCGGTTGAAACAATGGAACAACGCCTCTTGCCACGAACGGTGCCCATCTATGAGATGAATATCGTCGACAGCCACCACCCTATCGTTTTCAGCGTGTTCCAGTACCGCTTCAGGCGGGTAATCGAGTAAGGATTCCATGGGCAGATAACGCGCACCGGGTTTAGCGGCACAGCAAGCTTGTAAAAAATGACTCTTTCCTTGCCCCTGAGACGCCCAAAGGAAGAAACCGGCTCCACTCTGATTAGGCAGTACCTTAGCGAAGCTCTCAACCTCACCAGTTGCCTCGCGAGACACCCAATGACTCCAGGTGGCACTAGGGTTAACCGATATGGGCAGAACCAACTGCGCTGATCGAGCGCTCATAAATCAGACTTAGTCCGTGTTGTAGACGTCAGTAGAAAGATAGGCGTCAACAAGACTTTTACCGAATACCAACAAGACCGCTGCCACAGGGAGAGCAACCAATACGCCGGTAACGCCCGCTAACTGCCCACCAGCCATCAGTGCGAAAATCACTGCGACAGGATGGAGCCCAATTCGGTCCCCAATCAGGATAGGCGTGAGGAGAAAGCTCTCTATAAGTTGGCCGACGACAAAGACGGACGCCACCAAACCTAGTGCTAGCCAGTCAAGTCCGAATTGGAAGTACCCGACAATCATCGCACTACCAATACCAATCACCGCGCCTGCATAAGGAATCAGGGCAGCCACCCCTGCCATAGAGCCGAGCAGGACAGCGTAATTGAGTCCTACCAGCCAAAGACCAAAGCTATACATGAGCGCCTGCGCGCCCATAACGACAAACTGTCCGCGAACAAATGCCTCGAGCACATCATGGGCTTTGGCGACAGATTCTGTCACGTTACTAACCCAGGCGCGCGGCAGAAGCTTTAGCAGACCCGCCATCATGAGATCCCAGTCGCGCATCAGATAAAAGGCCACAACAGGGATGAGCGCGAGTTTGAGAATGCCGGCGATTAGCGAGAGGCTCGATGTTGTTACCTTCTGAACGACCCCGCCGGTTACTTGCCCAACGGACTGCCAGTGCTCGGAAAGGCTGGTTTGCCAATCGATGGTCGGCAGTGCAACGGGGCTCAGACTCAGCTGAGACTGTAATTTCGGTACGGCAACTTGAGATATCCATCCATACGCATCTGGAATTGCAGCTGCCAATTGGGATAACTGCTGTATCAGAACGGGGACTACGACCGCGGCGATAATGACTAGAATTACTGTCAACAGCGCGAAAACTAACGCAACGCCACTGGTTCGGGTGAAGCCGCGTGTTTCGAGCCGGTCCACGAGAGGATCACCAAGGTAGGCAATCAACGCACCCACCGCAAAGGGCATAAGGATGTCTCTTAAAAGCACGAGCAGGAGGAGCACCAACCCAACGGCTACAAGCACAGGTATCCACCGCAAGGTGCTGGATTGTGCAGTCGGTTGATCTGTCACTGTATGCTCTCCCATGAAAGGTCCAGTTGTGCTCGATTAGTTGCTGATCGCACGCGCAATCCTGAGCGACTTGGGATCAGTCGAGCAACCTCCTCGGCTGAAGAAACCCCGACAACCCGGTAGGTCAGTGTGTCCTTGCCCACTGAGTCAATACGCAGTTCAACCAACTCTGCCAACTGTTTGAATACGGTTGACACTGCTCGATAGTCGGCAAAAGAACGGACCCCGCGGACTGTGACGGCAATGGCATCTGATATTTCGAACTGCTGCAGTGTCACGGCCAATGAGTCGCGCATAGCATCGACGGCAAGATCGACACCTATATCCCAAATGCCGCCCAATTCGCTGAGGCGCATCTGTTTGTGTATCTCACCATCGGGCCCAACGTAATACCAGTCAACGAGCTTGCTCCCGTCGCTTAAATCAATCCACCGACCCACCAGTGAATGCTCAGATCCATAACGGCGTGACCCTTGCCTAATCTGGTCGAAATCTCGAGTCCAAAGCGCGTTGACGGGAACTGTTGCCGCATCCGTAAGATCGAGCAGAGGGAAGCGCGCTTCAACCCCGCGGGCTTCGAAACGATCGATGGACGGCATAAGTAAATCCATATCGTCCGAGCGGGCGGCGAAGCGCCGCGAGAAGGGTTCATCCAACGCTACCCATAACACGATGGGTGGTCTGCGCTGCTCCCAATACGGAACTGATTCATCCCTAAAAAGGCTGCGAATGAACGCATCATCAAACTCCAAGAAGACGACATCGCTCTCCTCGTTTTCACGATAGCTATAAAGTAGAACATGTTGCTGCGCACTGCCCACGGCCTCTCGAAATGCGGCCTCATCAAGAATAGCCTCATTGCCCGAAACTTTTATCAACAGCCGCGTTAAACCCTCCCGAGCTGCGCGCGATAGCTCACCACTCCCCCTATCCGCAACGGCGACCTGCTCAGAAAAAAAACTTTCTTGAGCTGCTGCCATTACCGGCAACGCCAGCCATCCAAAAACCAGCGCAAGAAGAAAAAAATTCCTGTAAAAAATTCTCATACTGCGAGTTTAACAGCGAAAGTTGTTTCGGTCGCTTTCCTCTCACTTTGCCAACGAGTACCCTTCTCGCCGTGACGAGAGGCAAGCTATGACAGACAAAAAAACACCCCCTGGTTTGACCTACAAAGATGCAGGCGTAGATATCGATGCAGGGAATGCGTTGGTCGATCGCATCAAACAGATTTCAAAGGCGACCCGACGACCTGAAGTCTTGGGAGGATTGGGTGGTTTTGGCGCGCTGTGCGAGATCCCAGAGGGCTACCGAAGCCCTGTCTTGGTATCTGGCACTGACGGCGTTGGCACAAAACTCCGTCTTGCTATGCAACTCGGCAGGCATAATACGATCGGCATCGATCTTGTCGCCATGTGCAGTAACGATATTGCCGTGGTCGGCGCCGAACCGCTGCTTTTCCTCGACTATTACGCCACCGGAAAATTGAATGTTGATATAGCGGCCGATGTCATCGAGGGAATTGGCAAAGGTTGTAAGCTTGCTGGCGCGGCACTCGTCGGTGGCGAAACCGCCGAAATGCCCGGCATGTACGAGGGCGACGATTACGATCTGGCTGGATTTTGCGTCGGTGTCGTGGAAAAAAACCAGATTATCGATAGTCACAAAGTTACACCGGGTGATGAAATCATCGCCATTGCATCGTCCGGACCGCATTCAAATGGTTATTCACTGATTCGCAAAATTGTTGAGTTGTCCGGTGCTGACTTGTCCGCGCCGTGCGGCGAAACGACCTTGGCCGAAGCGCTGATGGCTCCTACAGAGATTTACAACAAACCTCTTCTTGCACTTCAGCGGG
>Ga0160423_10002419_pt1 | contig 15602 bp, 16 predicted proteins | sample CRUFie14St8metaG_FD_108191 | JGI IMG/M metagenome (GOLD analysis project Ga0160423, IMG submission 108191) | Marine microbial communities from the Costa Rica Dome - CRUD Field 142mm St8 metaG | ecosystem: Environmental > Aquatic > Marine > Oceanic > Photic zone | place: Costa Rica: the Eastern... | reverse complement strand
ATCTATTTCTTATAAATTTATGAAATTCTTCGTTATGTATACTATATTTATGAACAATTGGTTTATTTTTTTTTATATATTCTACTTTATTATGATTTTTTAAAACATTTTCTATTTGTTTTGCACCAATTTTAACATCACTTTTTGGATAATAATAACCATAATCTTTAAAAGCATCTGAATTATGTATTAATGGAATACCATAATGTAAAGCTTCTAAATAAACATAATTTAATTCTAAACCATCTTGATGTATTACTATTACATTACAATAATTTAATATATCATTAAGTGTTAATCGTGGTTCAAGACTTAATTTTTTATTTTTATAAATATTAAATGTAGGTAATAAACTACATAAAAATTTATTGTTAACTTTATTTACACCATTAAAAACATAACATCTATTAACCAACTTATGTGCTTTCTCAACAATAGTAATTGGTATAAGACAAGTTTTACAAAAATTTAAATTTGGTTCCATTATAGCAACATTAATTTCATCAATAGTATTTTTAATTTTATGTTCAAAATAATTTTGTGTAATATTAGGCGACCAAAAATAAGGACCAACAAAAATATTTTCATTTTTAAATCTAACTTTATAATATTCTAAATGTTCTTCAAAATGAGGTGAAATCCATATTTCATCATATTTAACATCTACAATTGTTTGTGCCCTTTCATCAAATATTATATATTCAACATCAAAAACATAATGTTTTCCTAACATAATATAAATTGCTTTTGATTTATCATTTTTTTTTAATCTATTTAATATTGTTATGTCAAATGTAATTCCAATAGTAAATATATAATCGAATTTATCTTCATTAGTATTTGTTATATTTAAAAATTTATAATCTTTATATTTTTCTTTATCATTACTCATATTTCTTTTTTTTTTATTATAAGGGTTTGTATCAAATTCATTTTTATAAGCATCATGAGTTAAAAAATAAGTATCATAACCAAGTAAATCAAACAATTCATAATACATTATTACATTTTGATTACAACCATTAGCAAACATTTGATGGAATCCATTTGAATTACCATTACAAGTAATACCAACTTTCATTATTATTAATTTATTATAACAATAATATTATAAATTATTTATTTTCTTATATTAATTTTAATTTCAAGAAAAATAAAAAAAAAATTTTACTATATTTTTTAAAAAATATTATTAGATAATAATCTCATATAAATAATTTTTTAAAATTTATTTAAATTTTTTTAAATAAATTCTAATTTAAAATTATAATGACAACCAAAACTTTACCAAACTATATTACTATGGAATATTACTATCCTAACAATAAATTTATTTATATAGATAATGATGAAGTAAAAAATATTAATGAAGAAATAAAAAAAAGTAAAAATAATACAAATAATAAAAAAAATTTGTTTATTTATATTTTTGATTATTTGTTTTATTAATTATTTTGCTATACGATAAGTAATATAATAACCAGCATTACTTGAATTTCTAATAATTCTAATAATATTACCATATACTAAACCGTAAAATTTACTTAATGGGTCTGATGTATTAATATGTGGTATATTAAAATAATTAGATAAATTATACTTTAATTTTAATGATTCTTTTTCTGATTCTGATAATATTTTTATATTATTAGGAATTAATACATGTTTTGTAATATTAAATAATAATTCCTTATAAATAAAACTTTCTATATTAATATTATTATAATCTGTATATAATTTAATTTTATTTACTAATTTTCTTGTTACAATTTGAATATTTACTTTTATAATTTTAGTAACAATTATAAATAAATTTATATTTAGTTCTTTTTGTTGATAATTTGTATTAAATGTTTCATTAATAGTATTGTGTAAATTTGTTAAAAAGTTTTCTATATCTATAAATTTAAAATTTTTTGATGTTATATTTATTGTATTTGTAAATAAAATAATAATAAATTTATTTTCTTCTAAATTATTACGAAAAATTAATTTATAAAAACAATTATCAATTATTTCATCAATATTTGTAGGCATTTCAAAATTAGAAATATCATAATTTCTTTTTGATAATAATCCATCACTTTCAAATAATGTATTCATACATTTTTTAAAATTTACTATATTTCCTTGAAATAGTTTATCATCCATAGTAGTATAGTTATTAATATATATAAATCATTTTTTAAATTAGTTTAAAAAATAATATATATTTATTAATATTTAATGTATTTACTTAAATACATTTTTTTTTTGTATATTTTTATTTAAACTTATATGTGAATTTAATTCTAATAAATCATTAATATATACACATTTACTTTTTTCTACAATATCATTATATTCATCATTTTCTTTCCAAGATACTCTTACTGTATTATTTTTAAATATAATATTTGGATGTGTAATACTTACATTATCTTGTATTTTACCATTGCTTCTTTTAATTTTAAGAGATAATTCTTTATTATTATTTACAAAAATTTCATTACAAAATAAATCTACTTTATTTGATTCTTTAGCAATTTTAAATTTGCTTTTACAAACACTTAAACAACATCTTGAATTATTACAAGAATTTATAAATGATGCATAGTATGGTTGACTTAATGGGTTAATAAACTGTTTTGAAGTATAAGTTAGATTAACTTGATCTTCTATTTTTTTACATACAAAACAACCATTAGGTATTAAATTAAAAGCATAAGCATTAATTGTTGGAACAAGTTCTGAAATTTGCTTATCAATATTTAATTTTATCTTCTTATTTATTAAACGTAATCTTAAAGCTTCATCAATAGTTAAAATATCTAAATTAAAATTAAAATAAAGTTTATCTAATAAATCTTCGTATAAAATAAACAGCTTTTCTTCTTGATTCATTTTATTTAGATTTAAATAAAAAATCATTTTTTTAATTAATATTTATGATTATTATATATTATATATTATATATTATATATTATATATTATGTTTAATATATTTAATCAGACACGTAGTTATAATCATAAATGGCATTATTATGGAGAAAAAGAAACCCATTTTAGTGGGACGACTAGTGGTTTATTTATATGCTTAAAATGTGGTATAAAAGCAGAAGGTGAAGATGGACGTGGTAATGCACGTCTAAGACTTCCACCAACTTCAGGTTGCACAAAAGAATTATCAACACAACTAGAAGAACAAGAGATTCTAAGAAGTTTAGAACAAACGCGTCAAGAAGAAGAACAAAGACGTCAAAGACTTCAAAGACAACAAGAATCACCAGAACGTCAAGCATTTTTAAGAAGACTAAGAGAACAAAGACTACGTCAAGAACAGCAAAGACGTCAACAACAACAACAACAAACACAACAGTTTTGGAGAGATTTAGAAGAAACAGGAGAACAAATACATCAAGAACAACAAAGACGACAACAAGAACAAACACGTCAACAAGAAGAACAAAGAATTAAACGAGAAATAGATAATGATGAGGAAGAAGAAAACACACAAGAAGCTTGTACAGTTTGTTTAACAAACAAAAAAAAATATATATTTATACCATGTGGTCATATAGCATTATGTGCAACTTGTAGATTTGAACGAGAATGGACTAATTGTCCAATATGTAGAGAACCTGCACAAAATCTTATAAAAGTACATTATGGTGGGAAAAAAACAAAAAGAAAATATAGAAAATCTAAAAAAGGAAAAAGAAAATCAAAAGGAAAAAGAAAATCAAAATCAAGAAAATCAAAAGGAAAAAGAAAATCAAAAGGAAAAAGAAAATCAAAATCAAGAAAATCAAAATCAAGAAAATCAAAAGGAAAAAGAAAATCAAGAAAATAAAGAAAAATAGAAATATTATCAATATAACTTAATCATAAATGTTAATATAAACAGAATTTCAAATTTTTATAATCAAATAATATTATTTATATCATTTATTAATTTATCTATCATATCAAATGTATGATCATGAGTTATACAAACTCTAAATCTTTCAGTCCCTTTAGGAACTGTTGGATAATTTATTGGTTGTAAATAGTGATTATGTTTTTCTAATAAAATTTCAGATAATTTATTTGTTTTTTTGGGATCTCCTATTAAAATTGAATTAATATGCGAATATTCAAAATTATTTTCAATCAACTGTATTTTGCTATTTTTTATTTTATTTTTAAAATATAATATATTTTTTTTTCTTAATAATTTATTTTTATCTAAATTTTTTTTATTATTTTTAATGCTCATTAGTGAAGCAAAAGCTAAATAAGGTGGAATAGATGTTGTAAAAATAAAACCAGAAGCTGTACTTCTAATTGCATCAACTAAATATTTTTCACCAGTTATATAGCCACCAATTGTACCAAAACCTTTTCCGAATCCACCCATAATTATATCAAAATGTTTCTGTAAATTAAAATGTTCTACTAATCCTCCTCCATTTTTACCATATAATCCTACTGTATGTATTTCATCAATATAAGTTAAAGCATTATATTTTTTTTTTAAATATATTAAATCATTAAAATTAGTTATACTACCATCCATAGAATATAATGATTCTACTATAATAATATTTTGTTTATTATTATTTAATTTTAACTTATCTTCTAAATAATTCATATTGTTATGAGGAAAAATAACTTTTTTACATTTTGATAATTTTATACCTTTTATAATTGATGAATGATTATCTTGATCTGAATATATTGTTGATTCAGGAAACAATTTTCCTAAACTTTCTATTGTTGATAAATTAGCTAAATATCCTGAATTAAATAACAATCCATTATCTTTTTTATGTAATAAAGCAACTTTATTTTCTAATCTTCTATGTTGAGGTGTAGTTCCACTTATATTTCTTGAACCTCCTGAACCAATTCCATTTTTTTTTATAAAATTATTAACTGCATTTATCAAATCTAAATTATGAATACTTCTATTATAATCATTACTACTCCAATTTATAATTAATTTATTATTAAATTTGTAAGTTGAACCACTAATTGAATTTAATTCTATAAATTTTCTATATCTATTTTCATTTTTAATATTTTCAATATATTTTTTAGCAATTTTACTATATTTGTTCATATATATATATTTTATTATATAAATCATTTATAATTTAATCATATTATATATTAAATATGTATATATGTAAAGTATGTTTACGAAAAGAATCTTATTGTAATTGTTTATATTCTATTTTAGTACATAAAAGTGTTTTATTTAGTTCTTCATATAAAAAAAAATTTAGAAATATTTATCTCAAATATAAAGTATATAATAGTTTATTAAATAATATAAATAAGTCCTAAAATTTTAACAAAAATATTTCCAATTCATTATAATCCAAATAATATAAAAAATATTTATTTGGAAAATGGTAAAATATATAAATTTGAGGGATATAATTGGGATAAATTTATAAGTCAAGTAAAAAATTATACAAATTTTAATTTATTTCCATTACTAAATAAAAAAGAATTAAAATATATATACGAATATATTAAAAATCAACAAAAGAAATTTTAATTTTTTCTTTATCGGGGAATAAGTTTACTATATATATTGTAAGCAATAGAAATCCTGTCCTTTATTACAGGAGTTACGAAATGTTCAAATGTATAAGGGAATATAATTACAGTACCTTCAGATATATCTTTTATTCTAGATGTATCAATTTTATCGGCGGTACTTAATCCAAAATTAAACATAAAATCATTTCTATGAAATTTAAAAACAGTTGAATTACCTTCATTTTTATCTTCTAAAATATATATTAAAGAAAAAGAAGGCTGATATATTTCATTATTAATAATTTTAGGATGATCTAAATGATTATGTATTTCTTGAAAATTAGTTTTTTCATAAATATTAAACCAAGCACCAATAATAATACTTTCTGACAAATTAATTTTAAAAATATTATTTTCATTATACTTTTCTATTAATTTGTCAATAGGATTCCATACTAATAAATCTAAAATATCTTTTTCTTGTAAAAAACTATTTAATTCTGGTTTAAATATACTAGTTTTAAAAATACAGTGTTTGAAAGACTTATTTTTTAATACCTCTTCGTTATTTGATAATTCTTTTATCTTACTAAAAATTTTTTTTTTTATATCTTTATGTTCTTTTATTTTTTGATAATAAATAAAATCTCCAGGAGCAAATATAAAACTCATATACTTTTAGTAAAAAATAAAATTTTAAATATTAATTAATTTAAGAATAGTTTAATTTTCTAAATAAAAGTAATGTGTTATTCTGCAAAAGATTCATTAATAGCTTATAGTAGAGTTTTGGGTAAAGAGAGACATTCTCAAAAAGGGTACCCACAAGAGTTCTGTATTTATATTATTATAAAATAAAAAAATTGATATATTTATATAAAACATATAATAGTTTATTAAATAATATAAATAATTAGTAATAGTAATAATATTAATACTTGTCTAGTTGTCTATTAGCCCATGAAAGCCATCTTTCTTGTTCTTCAGGAGTCATAGATACAAATTCGCCATATTGCATCTTTTCTATTCTTTCTAATTTTTTGATTATGGCTCTCTCGCGGTCCATCCAATCGTTAGACCTAAAATTACTCATAATTATAATAAACACGATAAGACCTAAAATAAAAAATAATAAACCCATTCCAACTGAACCACCATATAAATTTTTTTGTTTTAATAATATTTCAAATTTATTTATTGTAGGTGGATTATTTTTATAATATTCATATTTTTCTTTAAAAATTTGTTTTAAAAGTGTTTTATTTATATTTTCAAATAACTTAGTGTTTATAAAATCATTAAAATTTTTTTCATTTAATTCTTTATTTTTGAAAAAATTTTGTGAAGCTAAATAAATATCTTTAAAATTTGGTATATTATGTTGTTTATATAACATAATATTTCTGTTGTATAGTTCATTAAGTTTTGAAGGAATTGAATTAGAAGTATCACCACCACCTTTTTGTTTTAATTTTTCATATTTCAATTTATATTTTAAATATTTTAATTTATAATTAACCATTTATATTATTATAAAATAAAAAAATTTGATATATTTATATAAAAGATATAATTGTTTATTAAATAATATAAATAATTACAAATAATAATATTTATATGAATAAAGAAAAGCAAATTAATAAATTATATAATGAAGCATTAAATTTATTATCAGAACATAATAATTATGATGAAGCTGAAAAAAAAATTTTACAAGTATTAGAAATATATGATAAATGTTCAGATGTATATAATTTTTATGGTCGTTTAAAGCAATTTCAAGGTGATTTTAACAAATCTATTGAACTATTAAAAAAATCAGTAGAATTAGATAAAAGTAATTATATGGCTCATTATAATTTAGGTTTAGTTTATGCTATAAAAAAAGATTTAGAAAATACAAGAACGCATTTTAATAAATACATTGAATTTTGTGATAATGATGATAAATATTATGTTAATTTATATTTATCAAAATTACATTTTGATATGCTTGATATTAAAGAAACAAGTGATTATTATTTAAAAACTAATATTAAATTATTTGAAGTATTAAGCAAATTATTAATACCTCGTATATATAATAGTGTTGATGAAATAGAGTCATATAGAAATCAATATATGAATACTTTAATAGAAATAGAAAATAATCTTGAAAATTATAAAGTAAAAGATGATGCTGAATTTTTAAGTATAATACAATTTATTTATTGTTATTCATTTCCTTTATCATATCAAGGATTATCTAATACTACAATATTAAAACAACAATGTAAAACATATCGTAAAATATTTCCTCAACTAAATTATACATCTAAATATTTAGAAGAAGTTAAAAATCAAAAACGTGAAAGAATTAAAATTGGATTTATATCAACAAATTTCTTTAATCAATCAGTAACACGTGATAGAATGGGTGTAATAAGAAATATTTCACGTGAAATATTTGATGTTGTAGTATTTTATTATTTTAAACCATCAGATGATTTAGGTAGTTTTATTTGGAATGGAAAAAATAAAAATGTAATTTTATCTGATTCAAATTTTTTTGAAAGAAGAAAACAAATTGAAGAAGAAAAACTTGATATGTTAATTTTTTGTGATATAGGTATGGCTCCTGATACATTTTTACTTGCTTTTTCAAGATTAGCACCTGTTCAATGTACTACTTGGGGTCATTCTGATACTTCTGGAATTGATACTATTGATTATTATTTATCATCTACATATTATGAAAATGAAAAATCACACGTTAATTATAGTGAAAAATTAGTTTTATTAGATAGTTTATGTACTTTTTATTATAAAATAATTCAATCTCCTATTTATGTTAATAAAGATAATTATTGTATTAGTAATAGTGTTAATACTTATTTATGTTCTCAAGTATTATTTAAAATTCATCCTAATTTTGATGTAATTTTAAATAGAATATTAAACAATGATAAAAATGGTATTATTATTTTTATTAAAATGAGTCTTGGTAAATATATTGAAGATGTTCTTATTAATCGTTTAACTAAAACTTTAAAAGAAAATATGACAAGAGTTCATTTTATTGATTGGCAAAGCTGTGAACGTGAATATTATAAAGTTTTATCAATTGCTGATGTAATAATGGATCCACATCCATTTGGTGGTTGTAATACTTCATTTTCTGCTTTTGGTATGGGAATACCAATTGTAACATATCCTTCAAATATGATTAATGGACGTTTTACTTATGGTTTATATAAAAAAATGGAAATAATGGATTTAGTTGTTGATAATTATGATGATTATGTTAAAATGGTAAATAAATGTGGAATGGATAAGTCTTATAGAACTGAAATTTCAGAAAAAATATCAAATAATTCACATAAAATTTTTAATGAAATTGATACATTAAAATCTTGGACAAAATTTTGTATTTTTGCTAATGGAATTGTACATGGCGAAGAAGATATTTTTGAATATAATAAATCTAATATTGTAGATAAAGAATTTGAAGATATATATGTTAATACTTTAGAAGAAGTTGATAATAATAATAATTTAATAAATACAATACCAAAAATAATACATTTTATATTCTTTGGATTAACAGAATTTGAATTTATTCATTATTTTGCTATTAAAACAGCTTATTCAAATAATAAAGATTATAAAATATTTTTATACAATAATATACAACCAAAAAATAATAAATATTGGGATAAAACACTTAAATATGTTAATTTAATTCATGTTGATATTCCTACACATATTAATGGAATTAAATTAGCAAATTATGCTCATAAAGCTGATATTTTAAGATTACAAAAACTTATTGAACATGGTGGTATTTATTTAGATATAGATGTATGGACTTTTAAATCATATGATAATTTATTAAAAACAACTAAAACTTGTATTATGGGTTATCAATGTAAAAATACACAATTTGAAGGTTTATGTAATGCTGTAATATTATCAACTAAAAATAGTGAATTTTTAACTAAATGGTTTAAATTATATGATAATTATAATCCTAATGAATGGGATACTTTAAGTGTTTATGCACCATTAGAATTATCTAAAACAAATAGTGATTTAATTCAAATAATGGAACAAGAATATTTCTTTCCTATAAGTTGGTGGAATTTTAATGAAATTATGGATAATAAAGAAACTCCTTATTTAAAAAATAGTTATTGTATTCATTTATGGGAATCACATTTATTACAAAAAATATTAAAATATATTACACCAAGTTATCTATATATTTCTGATTCTGATTTATGTAATAGATTACGTAAATTTGTAATAGAAGAAGATAAACCAAAAATAAAATATGTTTGTAGTTTAGGTAATTCAGGTTATGCTATATCAGCACGTAATTATATTAGTTGTTTAGTAGATGATGGGTATTTAGTAAATGTTGATTTTTTAAGACAAGAGTTTAACTATTCAGATATTAAATTATTAAATGAAAAAGATATATTATTAAGAATATTAAATAAAGATAATAAAATAAATAATTACGATATTTTAATAATTCATACAATTCCTACTTTTTGGAAATATTTAAGTGAAAAATATAATTATATTAAAACTAAATATGGATTAACTGTATGGGAAACTAATGAATTACCAAATGAAATTATAAATAATTTACAATTTGTTAATGAAGTTATTGTTCCTTCTAAATTTAATTATGAAGTTTTTAGTAAATATAAAAAAACACATATTATAGAACATAATTTTAATAAAATTAAATATGTTAATAATACATTTAATTGTGAAAATAATTCATTGTTAAATGAATTAAAATATACTAAAACTACAAATAGTATTTTAGTTTTAAAAGACAATATTTATATTGAAAGAGAAACCACTAAACCTTTAAATAATGTTGATAATAGTAGATTTGTATTTTATACTATTGGTAATTGGGAAAAAAGAAAAAATTTACTACAATTAATTAATATTTACAATAAATTTTGTGATAAATTTAATATTACAAATTCTATTTTATATATTAAAACATTTATAAACAAAGAATCAATTCAAGAAATTAACGACATTAATACAAAACATAAATTATTATTTAATTTAAATAATTTAAGTGAAAATGATATTGTATATATTCATGAAAAATGTGATTGTTATATATCTACTACATATTCAGAAGGAGTAGGAATTAATAGTGTAAATGCTACATTATGTAATAATAATGTAATTATAAGTAATTATGGTGGAACTAATGAATATTTAAAAAATAACAAATATTTTGTAAATTATAGTTTAGAATCTGCATATGATGATAAAAATATACTATTTAATAGTAATAATCAATTATGGGGTTTAATTGATGAAGATGATTTTATAAATAAAATGAAATTATGTTATGATAATAAAGATTCAGAAAATATAAATAAAATCAAAGAACATATACAAAGCAATTATAGTGATAATATTATTATTAATAAATGGAATAATTTATTATATCATAAAACAGAAATATTAGTTATCGGTGAATTAGAATTATTAGAAAAACGTATGGATAAAAATATATATAATTTTGTAAAATATCTTCAAAATAATAGTGTTTATAAATTAATATTAATAGATCATGAAAAAGCAAAATATTCTAATTTTAATATATTTGAAATAATATCTAATTATTGTAATACAATAAATCCAATAGTATATTCATTAGTATTTACTGATATTAATAGTTCTTTAACTTTAAATTTAGATAAATATGAAGGAATTAAGATTTATGATGTAGAAGATTGTTATAGTACTGATGAAGTTATTAATGTAATTAAACACTTTAATTATAGTCATGTTTTATATAAATATAATTGTGTCCAAATGAATTATATTAAAAATGAGTGTAAAAATGTAGAGTTTATAAATTTTGAACATTATGTAGATAATAATATTTTTAAAAATAAACATACTAAAAAAGATATAGATATATTATTATATGGTAATATAAGTGATTTTTATCCATTTAGAAATAGATTATTACATATTTTTAATAAATGTGAAAATATTATATTTAAGTATATTGAACATCCTGGTTTTGGTGATAGAACAGAATGTAAATATGAACCTATTATAAATGATGATTTAGCTGATATTATTAATCGTAGTTATATAACAATTTGTACTTGTAGTATTTTTAATTATAAGGTTAAAAAATATATAGAAGTTCCTTTATGTAATAGTGTTTTATGTGGTAATTATCCTAATTTAGAAAAAGAAATTTTTAATGAAAATGAAATGATTTTACTAAAAGAAGAATGGAGTGATAATGATATTAAAGATTATGTATTAGAATCTTTACATAAAATTGATAAAATGAATCTAAATACTATGCAAGAAAAAGCAAAAAATTATACATATGATAAGGGCGTTATTAAATTTGATGAAATTATAAAACAAATTATAAATAATTAATTCTTAATATTTGATAATAATTGTTTTGATTCTAATTCTAACTCAATGATTTCTTTTTCTGTTATTTTTACTAAATCTAATAATTTTTGTATTTCATTTTTTTTTATTTCTATTAAATCAGATATTTCTTTTTGTTTAATTTGATTATCTATTTGATTATCTATTTCATAATCTCTTAAATACTTATGTTGTTCACATAAATAACAACACTTAACATAATTACAAGGATTTTGTCCATTCTCTAGTATGTCAAAAGAATCATAATCAATATAATATTCTGATTGTTCTTCCTCTGACAGCTCATCAAAGTCTCTTTCAACACTACAAGCTAAACAAACTTCTGTTGTCATTTTAAATTTATGTAAAAAAAAATCATTTTTTTTGTTATATTAGAATTTATAAAAATAAGTTAATTCGTTATTATTTGTAGATGAAAATGTAAACTCTACAATTTTTTTTGCTTTCATATCTATTGCTTTATAAACAATATAATTATCTTTTATCATTGTATCAATATGAATACAATCTAAACATAACATCATAAATTTAATTAAACTATTATTATTATAATCATAATCAAATTTATCTAACATATCAAAATAATATTCTTGATTAAAACTAAAATGTTTCCCATTAATATTAATTTTTCTATTATTTTGTGATGTAAATTCAATATCTTTTTCTTGTAAAATTAAACTTAAATTCAAGTTATTATATTTATCTTTAAAATCATTTATAGTATCTAATACAAGATCTAATGTTTCAATTTCTTCAAATAGTAATTTAATAAATATATCTTTGTGGTTTTTATAATTTTTTTCTACTGAAAAAGTGAACTTACTAGTAAGTTCAAAAGTGTCTTTTTGATAGATTTCAATTTGTTCTTGAGACATAGTTTCCTGTTGAGACATTTTTTGAATTTATGTAAAAAAAATCATTTTTTTTATTTTATTTAAGAACAATTAGATGATATCATATAATTAGATAAAATCATATCTATTAAATCAGTATCTTGTTTTGATGTTATGTTACTATAATGTCTAAAATATATAAAGATATAATTTACTATATTAGATAATTCATTATTTAAACAATTTTTTTCTTTTTTGTAAATATCAAGTGCTTCTAACATAATTTCATCACAAGTATCTATATTTTTAATTTGTATTATATTATCTATAATTTCAAATTCAATTAAATTTTTAAAATTAATATCAATTAATAGTAAATCAATTAGTAGTTTTTCTGCTTCTTCAAAAAGGAATTCATTTGTATTGTTTAAATCATTATATTTTAACAACCAAGACTTGATTTTTTTGTTATTATGAATATTGTTTTGTATATTTTTTACAAATTTAGTGTTTTGAATTGACATCTTTTTTTTTATGTAAAAAAAATCATTTTTTTATTTAAAATTGATTTATTTTTAAAAAAAGCAAAATGTCATTCATTCATATAGGAAATTTATCTGATTTTATTGATATTAAAGAAATTAATGAATTGAGATTATTTTTAAAAAATATGAAATGGAATTATAAAGTTCCTGGAGGTTTTGTTACAAATTTTCCTCAAAGAAAAGTAAATACATTTGGAAATGGTCAAGCAGTAAATGATAATTCAGAATTAATAAATAATAAATGGAATGAAACATATTGGACAGCTAAACAAACACAAAATGATATATCACTTAAAACAAGTGTAGAACCTTTACCAAAAGAACTATTAAATATAATACCATCTATAAGAATGTATTTAAAAAGATATTATCCTGAATTTACTTATAATGATTATACTTTTACTATGGCTGTTTGTAATAATTATACAGAACCTAATATGACTATATCTGCTCATACTGACGATCAAGAGTGGTATCCATTAGAAATTGAAAATAAACCTATTTTTGCTTCATTAACATTTTATTTAGAAGGAATACCTAATAAAGATGAACATTATTCAAGATTTCAAGCAAAATTAGATGGTGAATGGACTGATATAAAATTAGACGATAACAGTATTATGATTATGAATTCAAGTATAGAACACAGAGTTTTAAAACATAAAAAAAAAGATGAAAAATATTTTAAACCAAGAATTAATATAACTTTACGTTCAACATATGATGTTAAAATTAATCCATTAATGAATTATTTATCAGTAGCTAATCATAGTAGATATTATAGACAACCATTATCATTGGTTGTAAATGATAATTATGATATAAATAAAATAAATGAATTATTAGAATGTTATAATAAATTTTGTTTAGAAAATAATTATAATCCAATAATTATTGAAACTAATTCATATCATAATAATAAAACAAATCTCAAATTAAAATATAATTACTATATTAAAAAATTAAAATTAAATTCTATAAAATATAAAGCAAATATTGTTAGTGAATCATTATATACTGTATGTGATTATTTAAGAAAAATAACTAATGATTAAATATAGTAATAAATAAAAAATGATTTTATTTTTTATTTTAAAAATGTTCAAGTTAATAAGAACTGATTCATATATGATAAATCCAAATGAAACAAGTAAATATCATGATTCTAATTTTCCTATTGGAGAAATTATTATGAGTCCTAGAAAAAAAAATTCTATTTTAAAATCTTTAAATAAAGAATTAAACGATAAATTTAAAAAAAAAAAATTTAATTTTTAGTTAATTGTTTAATATCCACCTGCTTGACCATAAGTTGGATGACCAGGTAAATTACCCCATTCATCTACAGGTATATTTAAATAATATTTTCTTACAATTGTATTTTTTTTTGATTTTCTTTTTACTGATTTTCTTTTTTTTGATTTTCTTTTTACTGATTTTCTTTTTACTGATTTTCTTTTTGTTGATTTTCTTTTTACTGATTTTCTTTTTACTGATTTTCTTTTTGCTGATTTTCTTTTTTTACGAGAACCTCCTATGTTTAATAAAGATAACATATATATTAATATAATATTTTTATTTTTGTAAAAATATATTAGGTCTATAATTTCCATTTAATTTAATTTCTATAAAATCTCCTTTATATAAATTATATTCCTGTAAATTAACTAATATTATACCTCTAATAATATGAAAATTTTTATTATTTAAATAAGAATTAAAATCTTCAATATTAAGTAATTTAACTCTAACTTTATAAAATATTTCAGTATTAATATAAATATTTAGATTAGATTTATTGTGAATTTTAATTAAATTATTATCTTCATTATTATCTTCTATATAATCTATACAACATAAAGCACCCATTATATTATATATTATTTAATTTTTTATTATTAATATTTATTTTTTCTATTACATTATTAGTGTTATTATGCATATTTTCTAATATATTATTTTGATTTTTAATTTGTTGTGATTGTAATTCTGTTATATTTTCTAAATCATCTAAATGAGATATTAATTCTTCTTCAAATGAGTTACTAGAATATAATGAATTTTGAATTTTATCAGAATTATTTAATGATTTAGAAGTAATATTGATTTTGTTTTTTTCAATACTATTATTTTTATAATTTTCAGATTTTTTAAAAAAACAACACCATTTTCTTTTAATTTTTTTAATTATATTAGAACTTTTTTCAACTTTTGAATCAATATCATTTACTTTATTATAATTTTTAGTAATTAATTCATTTTGATT
>Ga0160423_10002418_pt1 | contig 15607 bp, 16 predicted proteins | sample CRUFie14St8metaG_FD_108191 | JGI IMG/M metagenome (GOLD analysis project Ga0160423, IMG submission 108191) | Marine microbial communities from the Costa Rica Dome - CRUD Field 142mm St8 metaG | ecosystem: Environmental > Aquatic > Marine > Oceanic > Photic zone | place: Costa Rica: the Eastern... | reverse complement strand
TCCATATCCTATATCATTTCCAAGTAAGCGATAAACCTCAGCAATTGATTCATCATCATAGAGTTGGATATTTTCAAAATCAATTCCATCGGCATAATATAGAAAATAATCAGCTATACTATTGGTATTAACTCCATTCAAAGTAAATTGATTTTCAAAAGATGCTATTCTATTTACATTTATAGAGGTACTAATTCGCTTCCAGGAATTTTTAGAATTCTTGTTATTAAATACAAAAACAACACCAAACTGATCAAAATTAAATAATTCATTTTCCCTATTTGATCTATTTCCAAGAAAGACAGTTTCAAATTTAAAATTATTATAATTTATTGTGCCTCCAATCTCGGTGTTCAAAAAAACTGATGACCCTGCAGGATTATCACTTATTGCAGAAACATCTCCACCTAAAGCACCAAAAGCACCACCCATTGAAATATACCTTGCAGAACCACTCAAGGAGGAACCAGTTAAATAGTTAATATCATTTCTGGTTTGAGCGTGTGAAATAAAGATTAAAAAAAAAAGTAAACCTGTGTAAAGTGCTTTATTCAATTCAATAAAGTTATTAGTTAGTTTCTTCTTCCAGCACTTGAGGACGAGCTTCCTCTTCCAGACGATGATCTACCACTCCCTGAATTAAAAGAAGATCTACTTCCCGAATTATATGGCCTACTGTAACTTCTGCCTGAGTTATTAGATCTGCTTATGTTATAGTTATTTCTTTGGTTTCCGTTTGATTCTTTACTTATTTGTTGTGAACGGTTTTTATATTCATTAGATCTAATTCTAGCTGTATGGACTTCATTAATCATTCCACTTCTTCTTAAGAGGACATTATTTTGATTAGGATTTCTTCTTATTAGACTATATCGACTTTGAAATCTACCTGTGCTTCCATAATCCTCTAAAGAATTTTTGTTAATGTTGGTGTTATTTCTTGATAAACCTATATTCCTATTCGCGGTTGACAAATTAAAACCTGGCCTTAAGTTCCTTATTGAATTTGAACTCATCATTTGGCTTGAAACTATTCTATTTCTATCATAACCAGTTATTGAATTTCTTCTAACCAAACTAGCTCCACGACCAACGTTTATTCTATTTAAAGTATTTTGAATATTTTGAGAGGATTTTTCTTTATTATTTGATCGCTCTCTTCTTCTATTATCACTTGAGTTATTATATGTTTTTTCTCCTCTTCCTGATTTAATTCTTGCTATTGTTGATCTATAATCACTACTATTTCTTCTTCTAAGATCGTTTCCATAATAATCATTAAATCTGTTCCATCGATTTATTCCATAGGGCCAGCGATTGAAAAATCTATTTCTATAACCAAATCCATAACCATATGGATTATAAAATCCACCAAAACCGAAAGGGGAATAAAAAGGGTCAAACCCTCCCCACATTCCTGCAAAACCTCCAAATGGGTTTAAAAAAGAATCGTAAAACCAAGGATTATAAAACCTTCCATATCCAAAGCGATAGGGATTTGAATAGAATCCATTCCAAAAGGGAGAATTATTAAAAGCAAACCCAGAAAGACCCCACATAAAGTTTGGTCTATTGTTAAATAAAATTATTTCAGTTTGTGATGTTTCATCTCCCCAAGGTTTTTGTGAAAAGTCATTCAAAATTACTTCTTCTTGGTTTTCAGAAATACTGTTGTATGAATCTACATCTGTAAATATGATTGATTCAGAATTATTATCTAGAACACCTAACTCTGCTGCATTTTTAAAATATTGAGCATAATAATTATTGTCCACATTTTTCTTTCCTTTTGAGGTAATATTTTTTTCAGTTGAATAAATTCCATCATTTGAGTAATAAGAGGAAAACTGGAAACTCCCGCAACTAGTTAAAGTTAAAACAGCTAGATAAACAAAAAATTGTTTTACTGAAATAAAAAATGACCTTGTAGTTTTCATATTAATTGAACTAAGAAATGTGATACAAAAGGATTAGTTTTGTGATATTATTTTTAACAATTAAATATAGGCAAATTCTATGCCAAAAATTTATGGCTAATAAAATAACTCCAAGAAAAGAAGATTATTCTAAATGGTATAATGAGATTGTTGTTCAAGCTGATCTTGCCGAAAATTCAGCTGTTCGTGGATGTATGGTTATCAAACCATATGGTTATGCAATATGGGAAAAAATGCAAAATGAACTTGACAAAATGTTTAAGGAAACTGGACATGAAAATGCTTATTTTCCTCTATTTGTGCCGAAGAGTTTGTTTGAGGCAGAAGAAAAAAACGCTGAAGGTTTTGCTAAAGAATGTGCAGTTGTCACTCACTACAGATTAAAAAATGATGGTAATAATAAAGGTAAACTAATTGTAGATCCTAATGCTAAACTAGAAGAGGAGCTTATTGTTCGCCCTACAAGTGAAGCCGTTATATGGAATACTTATAAATCATGGATTCAATCATATAGAGACTTACCAATATTAATAAATCAGTGGGCTAACGTAGTTAGATGGGAAATGAGAACAAGACTTTTTTTAAGAACAGCAGAGTTTTTGTGGCAAGAAGGACATACTGCACACACAACAAAACAAGAGGCTCTTGATGAAGCAAAACTTATGAATAAAATTTATGCAAATTTTGTTGAAAACTTTATGTCTATTCCAGTTATTCAGGGGACTAAAAGTTTGAGTGAAAGGTTTGCAGGTGCTGAAGAAACATTTTGTATAGAAGCCCTAATGCAAGACGGTAAAGCACTTCAAGCTGGGACCTCTCATTTTTTAGGTCAAAATTTTGCTAAAGCCTTTGATGTCAAATTTGCTTCTAAAAATGGAGGGTTAGAATATGTTTGGGCAACATCTTGGGGGGTATCTACCCGATTAATAGGAGCATTAATCATGACCCACAGTGATGACAATGGCTTAGTTTTACCACCGAATTTGGCACCATATCAAGTAGTTATAGTTCCAATATATAGGGGAGAAGAACAAATGAAAGAGGTTTTAAAGGTTGCTGAAAAAATAAAATCCGAATTAATTAATAATAACATTAGAGTTAAGCTTGATAATAGGGATAATTTTAAACCCGGATTTAAATTTAACGAATATGAATTGAAGGGAGTTCCACTAAGAATTGCCATAGGACCAAAAGATATTGAAAATAGAAATGTCGAAGTAGCTCGTCGTGACGATTTTTCAAAAAATATAGTGTCACAGAATGAATTGCCTAAATACATAAAAAATCAGTTAATTGATATTCAAAAAACCTTATTTGATAGAGCAAAAAAATTCCAAAAAGACAATATAACTACAGTAGATTCTTTTGAAGACTTTAAGGATGTTTTAAACAAAAAGGGTGGTTTTATATTGGCTCATTGGGATGGAACTGAAGTCACTGAGAATGCTATAAAAAATGAGACAAAAGCAACTATTAGATGTATACCGTTAGAAAACAAAAAGGAAGCGGGTACTTGTGTTTATTCAGGAAAACCATCAAAAGGGAGAGTGTTTTTTGCTAAAGCGTATTGATCAATATTTTAAGTTTTATTTTGTTCTTGCTTAATAACAATATTACGTGTACATTTGCGCACGTAAATTTTGGCCCGTTCGTCTATCGGTTAGGACGCCAGGTTTTCATCCTGGAAAGAGGGGTTCGATTCCCCTACGGGCTACAAATAGAAAACAATATATGGCAAATCATAAATCTGCATTAAAACGCATCCGTTCTAACGACAAAAAAAGACTGGTTAATCGTCTACAGCATAAAACTACAAGAAATGCTATCAAAAAATTGAAGGAGACGGCTAATAAGAAAGAAGCAAAAAAAATGTTTCCAGCAGTCATATCTCTTATTGATAAACTAGCTAAGAAAAATATCATACACGTTAATAAAGCTGGTAATTTAAAGTCGAAACTAACGAAATACATTTCTACACTCTAAATTTACCCAATAAAATTTAGAATTAAAGACTGGTTCAAAATAGTATATATTTTGTTAAGAATTCATTGAAATTAAAAACTCTTCATTATTTTGAGTTCGAGTAAACCTGTCATTTATGAATTCCATCGCTTCAACTGGGTTCATGTCAGCTAAGTATTTTCTCATTATCCACATCCTCTTTATTGTATTTTCATCTAATAATAGATCATCACGTCTTGTACTTGACGAAACCAAATCTATAGCAGGAAAAATTCTTCTATTGGCGATGCGTCGATCTAATTGAAGCTCCATGTTACCTGTCCCCTTAAATTCCTCAAAAATTACTTCATCCATTTTTGAACCTGTTTCAGTTAATGCAGTAGCAATTATTGATAATGAACCACCGTTTTCAATATTCCTTGCGGCACCAAAGAAACGTTTAGGTTTATGCAATGCATTCGCATCAACCCCACCACTTAATATTTTACCTGAAGCAGGTTGAACAGTATTGTAGGCTCTAGCTAGTCGAGTTATAGAGTCAAGTAATATAACGACATCGTGCCCACATTCAACTAAGCGTTTTGCTTTTTCTAAGACTATATTCGCAACTTTTACATGTCTTTCAGCAGGTTCATCAAAAGTTGAGGCAACTACCTCACCATCAACATTTCGTTGCATGTCAGTCACCTCTTCTGGTCTCTCATCAATTAGTAAAATCAGCTGATATACTTCTGGATGATTTGCGGCTATAGCATTAGCTATATCCTTTAGCAACATAGTTTTACCAGTTTTAGGTTGCGATACAATCATACCCCTCTGTCCCTTTCCTATCGGGCAGAAAAGATCCATTATTCTTGAAGAAATTGTACTCTTTTTTTCAGCAACATTAAATTTTTCTTGAGGGAAAAGTGGTGTGAGGTGCTGAAAAGAAACTCTATCACGGACTAATTTTGGATCTAATCCATTTATTTTATCAACTTTTATCAAAGGAAAAAATCTTTCACCCTCTTTGGGCGGCCTTACAGAACCTAAAACTGTATCACCAGTTTTTAGACCAAATAGACGAATTTGAGATTGTGATACATATACATCGTCTGGAGAAGAAAGATAGTTATAATCAGATGAACGCAAAAAACCATAACCCTCTTGCATCATTTCAAGAACTCCTTCTGTTTCAACGATACCATCAAATTCAAAATCTGGTTGACGATAACGGCTTTTATTGTCTCTATTGTGATTATATTCGTTTCTATTGCTATTTGATTTATTTTTAGGATTTCCGTTCTTTTTGTTCTGATTAATTATCTGATTATCTAGATTTTGAGTTTTAAAGTCCTTTTTAGAATCGTTGGATGTTTTATTTTTTAATTTTTGGACAGGTAAAACTTTTATGGGAGCCTTTTTCTCGATTTTAGAATCTGTTTTTTCTTTGATTTCATTATTAGAATCAAATTTTGAAGCCGTGTTTTCATCTGGTTTTGAGGCTATTAAATCAACTATTTGATATATTAAATCCAGTTTTTTTAAACCAGCAGTTTTTTTAATACCTATTTTTTTTGCAATTTCTTGTAATTCAGGTAGTTTCTTTGTTTTAAGAGTAGCTATTTCGTACATTAAATGTTTAGAATTATTGTTGTGGTAATATTTCCACTTAAAATTGAAAGTGAACAATATTACAAATTTTTTTAAAACAAAAGGTTCTTTATAAAAAATTAATTTTATAATTGATTAATGATACAGCGAATACAAACATTATTAATACTCATTTTATCTCTTCTATCCTTAACTACATTTTATTTTTCATATGAAGTACAAAGTAAATCGATCGTTAACAATATATTTTTATTTGTAGCAATAGTTTCATTTATAAACATTTTTCTATTTCATTACCGTTTAGTTCAAGCAAGAATTTGTTTGATGTTGTATTTTGTTTTTATTTCAATAATAACTTACTATTTCATTTATTTATTAAATGGAATTAAACTAGAACCAACTTATTTTCACATTTCTTCTTCTTTTATACAATTAGTTTTAGCATTTTTTGCTAGAAAAGCTATTTTAAAAGATGAAGATTTGATTCGTTCAGTAGATAGAATTCGGTGAAATTATCTCTTACCTAATTCAATGATTTCTAATTCCTTTATTTTATCAGAATCTAATTTAAATCGTAACATCGTTCTTATATTATGAAATCCTGAAATTCCAGCCGCTCCTGGATTTAAATGGAGATGCTTATTTTTTTTATCATACATTACTTTTAATATATGTGAATGTCCACAAACTAATATGTTAGGTTCATATATAGAAATAAGTCTATTAACATTTTTATTATATTTTCCTGGATAACCTGCAATATGAGTAATAAGAATTTTATTCTTTTCATAATTGAAGTATAAAAATTCTTTTGTAATTAATCGTATTTTTTTGTCGTCAATATTTCCAAAAACTGCTTTTAATGGTTTTAACTCTGTTAAATAATTTATAATTTCTTTTTTTCCTATATCCCCTGCATGCCAGACCTCATCTGCTTGATTAACATATTTTATAATTTTATCATCTAAATGTCCATGAGTATCAGAAAGGAGAAGAATTTTTTTCAAATTTCACTAATTAAAAATATTGGTAAAAATAAGTTTTTAAGGCAAAAGAATTGATTTCAAAATTTAAATAGCAAAGACCACTAATATATTGCTGTTAGCATGAATTAAAATTATATTTACGCCTGTAAAAAATAAATATGCGTTTTTTTCTTGAATTCTCTTACTCGGGTAAAAATTATCATGGCTGGCAACGTCAACCTAATGCTATTTCTGTTCAAGAGGTAATTGAGGATTCAATAAAAACTATATTGCGAGATTCAATAAGTCTTACAGCTGCTGGCAGAACAGATACAGGAGTTCATGCAAGACAAATGTTTGCTCACTTTGATGCAAACATTGAAAAAGGAATAATATCAAATTTAGTATACGAGTTAAATCAATTTCTTCCTCACGATGTAGTAATAGAATCATTATTTCCAGTAAGAGAGGAGGCCCATGCTCGTTTTGATGCAATTTCTAGAACCTACGAATATCATATATCAAAACATAAAAACGCTTTTGAAAATGATTTTCATTATTTTTTTAAAAACCCCTTGGATTTAGAGTTGATGAATAAGGCTTCAAAAATTATTCTTGATCACCAAGATTTTAAATGTTTCTCAAAATCTAATTCAGATGTAAAAACATACATTTGTAATATTAGTGAGGCTTATTGGAAGAATTCGAATCAGGGATATATATTTACAATTTCTTCCAACAGATTTTTAAGAAATATGGTACGCGCAATAGTAGGTACATTATTAGAAATTGGATTGAAAAAGAAAACTTTGAAAAACCTTGAATACATATTAAATAGCAGAGATCGTTCCTTGGCCGGATTTTCAGCTCCAGCAAAAGGCTTGTTCCTTATTGAAGTAGAATATCCTAAATCTATATTTTTACAAATATGACTAAGGTTAGTGGCAAAATTTTTGACATAAAACTTTTTAAAAAGCTTTTTGTATTCATAAAGCCATTTAAACTTACCTTTTATTTCGTAAGTATTACAGCAATTTTATTATCTGTTTTTTCAAGCTTAACACCGTATTTACTAAAAATAACTGTTGACGATTTCATAAGGCCAAAAAATTATTCTGGAATGTTATTCCTTATATGTTTGATGTTATTTGCTCTTATATTGGAAGTTGTTTTTCAGTTTTTATTCGTTTTTTATGCAAATTGGTTGGGACAGAAAGTAATTAAAGACCTACGTACAGAATTATTCGATAAAATAATTCATTTTAAGATGGCTTATTTCGATAAAACATCTATAGGGCGTTTGGTAACAAGATCTGTAAATGATATTGAAACAATTTCAAGTATTTTTTCACAAGGTTTATTTATGATCATTGCTGATCTATTGAAAATGTCTTTTGTAATCGTAATTATGATCTTAGTAGATTGGCAATTATCACTAATCGTTTTTTCTATTCTACCAGTTATTGTTTATGCTACTCGCTTATTTCAAAAATCAATGAAAAAAGCATTTGAAGAAGTTCGTTTACAAGTTTCAAATCTAAACTCATTTGTCCAAGAAAGAATAAGCGGAATTAAAATTGTACAACTATTTCATCGTGAAAAAATTGAGTATAATAAATTCATTGAAATAAATGAAAAGCATAAAAAGGCATGGTTAAAAACCGTTTGGTTCAATTCTATATTTTTTCCAATTGCAGAAATTTCGTCATCTGTTACTATAGGTTTATTAGTCTGGTATGGAGGATTTAGTGTTATTTCTGGAAATAATATTTCACTAGGGACGATTTTTTTATTTATACAAATGTCACAAATGCTTTTCAGGCCTTTACGTCAGATAGCAGATAAATTTAATTCATTACAAATGGGAATGGTTGCTGCTGATAGAATATTTGATATTCTAGAAACTGAAAATAGTATTGTTAAAAAAGGGAAATATATTCCAAAAACTATAGAAGGGAATATTCATTTTAAAAACTTAAAATTTTCTTATGTTCCTGGTGAGACGGTTCTTAATAAAATAAATCTAAAAATAAAAGCTGGAGAAACTGTAGCTATTGTAGGTTCAACTGGTGCTGGAAAGTCAACAATAATAAATTTATTGTCTCGATTATATGAATTTGATTCTGGAGAAATAACAATTGATAGTAAATCAATAAGATCATATGATTTAAAAGAATTGAGAAAACATATAGCGATAGTATTACAAGATGTAATTCTTTTTGCGGATACTATTTATAACAATATTACTTTATTTAATAATGAAATATCAAAAACTGAGGTTATAAATTCTGCTAAGAATATTGGTGTTCACGACTTTATTTCTTCTTTACCTGGAGGATATGATTATAATGTTAAAGAACGAGGTGTAACACTTTCTTCAGGACAACGTCAATTAATAGCTTTTTTAAGAGCTTACATTTCCAACCCAGAAATTTTAGTTTTAGATGAGGCTACATCATCTATCGATAGCTATTCTGAAGAGATAATTCAAGAAGCTACTGAAAAAATCACAAAAGGTAAAACTTCAATCATAATTGCACACAGGTTAGCAACCATAAGAAATGCAGATCGAATTATTATGATGGAAAAAGGAAGAATAGTTGAAGAAGGAACCCATAAAGAATTGATTAATTTAAATGAGGGCCATTACTCAAAGCTTTATAAACTCCAGTTTGAGGAAGAGCTTATAAATTGATTATTTATTAAGATCCTGTATAACTAATTCATTAAGCATTTCCTTAGATTTAATTTTAATAAACTCTCCACCTTTAAAATATACAATTTTACCTGTTTGCTCTGAAATAACGACAACTATTGAATCCGTTTTTTCAGCAATTCCAAGGGCTGCCCTATGTCTAAGCCCATAGCTAGATGGTAAATCACTACTTTCCGAAACAGGCAAAATTACTCTTGTTGCAACGATGGTGTTATTTTCAATAATGATAGCTCCGTCATGAAGAGGACTATTTTTAAAAAAAACACTTTCTAGAACTTGCGGAGTTATTCTTATTTGTGACAAATTACTTTCATTAAGAATAAAGTCCAAAGTATTAGTTCTTTTTAATACAATGATAGCCCCTGTTTTATTTTTTGACATTTCAAAACAAGAATTGACAAAAATATTTAGATTTAAATTTAAGGATTCTTGGCTTTGATTTAAAAATTTAAAATAACGAATGACGTTTCTTCTATTCGTAAAATTGGTAGACCCTAAGAGTAATAAAAACCTTCTGATTTCCTGCTGAAAAACAACGATAAGGGCAAAAAAACCAACGCTAATAAAATTTCCTAAAATATTACTTAACACATCCATGCTAAGCAAATCTGTTAACCTCCAGATTAGATATATAATTACAATTCCAATAAAAATATTTATAGCTACAGTTCCTCTTACGAGTTTATATAAGTAAAATAATAATAAGGCAACTAACAATATATCGATTATGTCTATAAACGAAAAATCTATAAAGTCAGTAATATTCAAAATTTTACTTTTTGTAAATTTAAGAAAAAACTAATGCAGCATTGTCCATAAACTAATGCATTCTTTTGCTTCCTTAACATCATGAACTCTTAATATTTTTGCTCCACGGTCTAAACACAATGTATTTAATACACTTGTTCCATTTAAAGCTTGTTTCGGATTGCATCCTAAGGTTTTGTATATCATCGATTTTCTTGATACCCCGACAACAATTGGACACTTTAAGGAATTAAGTAAAGACAAATTATTTAACAAATTAAAATTATGATTTATATTCTTTGCAAAACCAAAACCGGGATCAATCAAAATATCATTAATTCCAGATGATCTTGCTTTTTCTATTTTATTACTAAAACTATAAATTACTTCGCTAACAATATCACCATAAATAGGACGATTTTGCATTGTTTTTGGCATACCTTTCATGTGCATCATGAGGTAAGGAACCATATATGCGCTAACGACAGAATACATTTTAGGGTCTATGTCTCCTCCAGATATATCATTTATCATTGAAACACCAAGATCAAGACTCATTTTTGCAACTTGACTATTATATGTGTCTATTGAAAAAAAAGTATTAGGAAATTCCTTTAAAATATGCTTTAAATAAGGTGCAAGAATTTTAATTTCATCCTTTGGACTGATTATATTACTACCTGGTTTACTGCTAGCTACACCTATATCAATAAAAAATGCACCCTCATCAATCATTTTCTTTGTTTGTAAAATTGCAGATTTTATTGAGTTGTACTTTCCTCCGTCATAAAATGAATTATCTGTTAAATTTAAAATACCCATAATTTTGGGTGTAGTTAATTCAATTAATTGTTCACGTATACGAATTAAATGAGATGAAGTATTATTTTTGATAACTTTTATTTTTAAATAATTAAGAAATATATACAAACTTAAATTAAATGGAAGCTACAGAAAAAGAGTATAAAAAAATTGTTTTTCAATGCAGAAGCCTTTTTGAAAAAAAACTTGAAGATTATGGTTCTGCATGGCGAATACTCAGGTTAACTTCCTTAACAGATCAAATATATATTAAAGCTCAACGAATTAGAAGCCTGCAAACGAATAAAACCAGAAAAGTCAATGAAGGTCAGGAATCTGAATTTATTGGAATTATTAATTATAGTATAATGGCATTAATTCAAATAAAACTTGGACATGTAGACCATCCAGATTTAAATTCCTCATCAGCTTTAAAAAATTATGATAAACAAATCAATATCACATTTGAACTAATGCAAAATAAAAACCATGACTATGGAGAGGCATGGAAGGAAATGAGAGTAAGTTCATTAACAGATTTAATCTTGCAAAAATTATTACGTGTGAAGCAAATTGAAGAAAATAACGGAAAAACACTCGTTAGTGAGGGTATAGAAGCTAATTATCATGATATGATTAATTATTCAATATTTGCACTGATACACCTAAGTAGATAATGTTTTATTTATTAAGTAAAGCTTTGCATTCACTTTTTGCACTATTTGGTGTTGCAACATTAGTATTTTTTTTATTCACTGTACTTCCAGGTGATCCAGCTCAAATGATGTTAGATCAAAATGAAAATAGCGAACAGATTAAATCAATTAGAAAAAAATTTGGTTTTGATTTACCAATAATTGATCAATATTTTTATTATTTAAATGACTTGTCTCCAATTTCATTCCATAGTCTAAATAAAAATAATTTTTCTCATTATGACCCTCATGTTTATGGAGGTAAAATTCTATTTAAAAAGAATAATAATGTATTGATTTTGAAATCACCTTTCTTTAGAACATCTTATCAAAAATTAGGCAAGCCAGTTAATCAAATTATTAAAGAGACTTTACCTAATACGGCAATTTTAGCAATATCATCAATGATTATTGCAGTTTTTATTGGACTTTTATTAGGGATAATTTCTACAATTTATAAAGACCAATTGATAGACCGAATTCTTCTTCTAATAAGTACTTTGGGAATGAGTATTCCATCTTTTTTTAGTGCCATTTTATTTTCATGGTTATTCGGTTTCGTTTTAAATTCTTACACTCAATTAAATATGACAGGAAGTTTTTATGAATTAGACGATTTAGGAGAAACACATAATGTAATGTGGAAAAATTTAATACTACCATCAATTGTTCTTGGTATTCGTCCTCTTGCTGTAATTACTCAACTTATACGAAATAATTTAATTGAGGTATTATCTCAAGATTATATTAGAACAGCTTATTCAAAGGGACTTTCAAAAAAGCAAGTAATTTTTAGACATGCATTAAAAAATGCAATTAATCCCGTAATAACTGCAGTATCAGGCTGGTTTGCCTCACTATTAGCAGGGTCAATTTTTGTAGAATATATTTTTGGTTGGAATGGACTTGGAAAAGAAATTGTAGAGGCATTGAATAAATTAGATATTCCAGTTGTAATGGGTTCTGTTATTGTGATTGCCTTTCTATTTATTATAATTAATATTGTAGTCGATTTAATATATACATATTTGGATCCAAGAATTAAAATAACTTAGCTTATGAAGAAAAAAATTGTAGCAGGTAATTGGAAAATGAATAATGATAAAGAGCAAACAAAAAGCCTTTTGAATAAATTAAATTCTTACAAAATTCCAGACGATGTTCGCGTTATTGTTGCCCCATCATATACTCACTTAGACCAAAGTATTCAAATGCTGAAGGGTACACAAATTAGTGTCGCAGCTCAAAATATGAATGCAGCTTCTTCAGGTGCTTTTACTGGAGAAGTTTCAGCTGCAATGCTAAAATCAATAGGAGTAAATTCTGTAATTATTGGGCACTCCGAAAGAAGATCCTTGTATCATGAATCAGATGAAATACTAAATAATAAAGTAAAATCTGCAATTGAATCAGATATGGAAATAATATTTTGTTTTGGAGAAGAACTTGATGATCGTAAATCTGGCCGACAATTTGAGATTATTAATAAACAACTTAGTAGCACTCTTTTTAATATGTCTGAATTAGATTGGAAAAAAATAGTTTTAGCGTATGAGCCGGTATGGGCTATTGGAACAGGTGAGACAGCTTCTCCTTCTCAAGCACAAGAAATGCATGCTTATATCCGAAAAATTATTTCAAATAGATATAATGATAATTTGGCAAATAATGTATCTATATTATACGGTGGTAGTGTAAAACCAAGTAATGTTAAAGAAATATTTAAAGGTTCAGATGTTAATGGTGGCTTAATTGGAGGTGCATCACTTAATGCAGACGATTTTATGGCTATTGTAAATGCGTTTTAATGGATACCTATTTAGGTTTGCATTTTAGAGTTGTTCCGAAAGAGCCTTGGACTGAGATTTTGTTTGCGCAACTACAAAATTTACCATTTGAAAGCTTTGAGATTACAAAAAACGGAATTAATGCCTATATTAAAGAGTTGGAATTCAGAGAATCTCTTTTAAATAAGATCGATCTTTTTAGTAATGATGCAATTAAAATTGAATTAAAATCAAGAAAAATTCCTTTTGAAAACTGGAATCTAAAATGGGAAAAAAATTTTAAACCCATCGAAATTGATTCAAACTGTTTAATTAGAGCTGATTTCCACGAGAAGTTTGGTAAAAAATATGAACTTGTTATTAACCCAAGAATGAGTTTTGGGACTGGTCATCACGAAACAACTTTTATGATGATGAAGTTTGCTTTAAAAATAAATTTAAAAGACAAATCGATATTAGATATGGGGTGTGGAACAAGTATATTAGCAATTTTAGCCTCTAAACTTGGTGCAGATAAAATTGATGCAATAGACAATAATCCAGCATGTATAGAAAGCTCAAAAGAAAACATACAAATTAATAAATGCGATAATATAAATTTAATTTTTGATGATAAGATTGATCAAAAAAAAACTCTTTATGATGTAATTTTTGCAAACATAAATCTTAATGTATTAATCCAACAGATTCCAGATTATTCAAATTCTTTAAATTTAAATGGTGATTTAATTCTATCAGGCTTTTATGTCAAAGACATTCTTAAGATTAAAAATAAGTGTAAAAGGTTCGGTTTATATTTGACAGATCAAAAACAAAAAAATGACTGGTGTTCATTAAGATTTAATTATGCCTGATAAAGATCCAAATATTAAGCCAAAAGAAATAGAAGACATATCTATTCTTGAGTCTAGGGAACATGAAATAATTTTATATAACGATGATGTGAACACTTTTGATCATGTTATAGAGTGTCTGGTTAAAATTTGTGAGCACACTTATATTCAAGCTGAACAATGTGCTTATATAGTTCATTATTCAGGTAAATGTGTAGTAAAAACGGGTTTACTAGAAGAATTAGTTCCTAAGTGTAAAGCTCTACTTGAAGCTGGATTAAGTGCTGAGGTAGTTTAATTAATAAGATTTTTTTCTTTAAAATAAATCTGCGACCTTTGAAAAAAAAATTGTTAAGAACAAATCAATGGATTTTCAATATCTATTGATCTTCTTTCATCTATTGATTAAAAACTGGCAATGATATTTAGAAAACTACCTATTTTAATATTTATGATTACATCATTTAATTCAACTGCTCAAATAGACCAAGAAAAGACCATATATAAATTCAAGGTAACAAACTTAGAAGGAGATATATTTGATTTTAATAGTCTGAAAGGGAAAAAAATCATGATTGTTAACACTGCATCTAAGTGTGGTCTCACACCACAATATAAAAAACTTCAAGCCCTTTACGAAAAGTATATTGATAAAAACTTTGTAATTATTGGTTTTCCAGCTAATAACTTTCTTTTCCAAGAACCAGGTTCAAATGAAGAAATTGCCATTTTTTGTGAAAAAAACTATGGTGTAACGTTTCCAATGATGAGTAAAATTTCAGTTAGGGGAAAGAATATGCATCCCATCTATCAGTTTCTTACACAAGAATCAAAGAACGGTGTTATTAGTTCAAGTGTCTCATGGAATTTTCAAAAGTATCTAATTAGCTCTGATGGAAAATTAGCTAAAGTATTATCTCCTAGAACCCAACCTAATGACCCTTCAGTTATAACATGGATAGAAAATTAATGAAAGGAGAAGAAAAATTTAAAACTAAGTGTGTTCATGCTGGTGAACTTGTTGATAAACAGTATGGGGGTGCAACATCACCGATTTTCATGTCTACATCATATAAATTCACAGATGTTGAATTTAATCAGTATCCAAGATATTTTAACACACCAAATCAGATAGGTTTAGCAAAAAAGATTGCCTCATTAGAAGCAGCTGAAGCTGGACTTATCTTTAGTTCGGGTATGTCTGCAATATCTAACGCACTACTATCACATTTAAAATATGGAGATCATGTAATATTTCAAAACGATTTATATGGTGGTACTCGTAATTTTATAAAAAAAGAATTTCCAAAGTATGGAATAGAATTTAGTTTTACCAATGGAATATTAGTCATTGATTTTGAAAATGAAATAAAGGCTAATACAAAAGGTATTTATATTGAAACCCCAAGTAATCCAACTTTAAAAATAGTAGATTTATCTTCAATAAGTGAGCTTGCTAAAGACAAAAATATCTGGACAATGATTGATAATACATTTGCAAGTCCAGTAAATCAAAATCCAATAAAATATGGAATTGACATAGTGCTCCATAGTGCTACGAAATATTTAGG
>Ga0160423_10002414_pt1 | contig 15616 bp, 37 predicted proteins | sample CRUFie14St8metaG_FD_108191 | JGI IMG/M metagenome (GOLD analysis project Ga0160423, IMG submission 108191) | Marine microbial communities from the Costa Rica Dome - CRUD Field 142mm St8 metaG | ecosystem: Environmental > Aquatic > Marine > Oceanic > Photic zone | place: Costa Rica: the Eastern... | reverse complement strand
CATTTTTTTTGCCATTAGCCCCAAATATTAATTTTTCCTCCAGAAACAAAATAATCCATGCTTGTACCATCTTTGCCGATAGCTCTATAATAAGGTTGAAAATTATTAAAACGACCTCTAGTATCATTATGATAACTTAATAGCTCAATAGTTTTAGGATTTTTAACTATATATTTTTCTCTATATCCATAAGGATTATTTCTTTTTTCAACTCCTTTTGGTGTAAATCCTAAACTATAAAGGTATTTAAATCCTTTCTGTACTAGAGTTTTATCTAATTTAGTACCATCCTTAGCATATACAAAATCATTTAACTTATTAGCATCTTTTAAATCCAATTTATTCAAATGGTTTTTTAAAGCATTTAATTCCTTTTCAGAATATTTTTTCTGCTTTGCTAATTTAGTATAATCGTATTTTGCCATAATTTTTTCTGCTAATATAGTAAATTTTTCGTTTATTGACCTTTTGACCAACCCTTACTAGCAAAATAAAACACTCCATATATCATTGCAAAGTAAACTACTAGACCTAAAATTGTACCTCCTTTCATATCTTATTTTTTAATTATTTTATGATTTTTTAATAGCCACAAAAAAGCTAATACAGAAACAGTTGTTTCTAATACTAATCTAAATTTTTGACCATCTCTACTTTCTAACCAATCTACTATTCTCATTTAATATCCATTTAAGTTTCCTACTCTACGAGTTAAAACTGGAGATCCAGTTGGTTGAAACGTATTTACATTTGTTTTAAAAACTACTGGGCTTTTAGCTTTTCGCATTGCCATTTCATTTCTAATTTTTTCTTGCGATTTTCTTGGTACTGAATTATATGGATTAAAATCATTAAATCTTGATACAGCTCCATTATCTCTTAAAGATGGTAATGTTTGATCTATCTTTTTAACTGGTCTTTCAGCATTTGGATTTGGCATACCCATCATTGTAAATGCACTTGATTTTGGAGCTACAACTCCTCCTAAAATACTATATTGATCACTAAGATTTGTATTTAATAATCCTGGATCAACATTTCTATTTGATTTTTTGTTATCGTTCATTTTACTATATTTATATTAAACAAATTCTTCCTACACCGAAATATGTCATATCTCTTGGCGCACCTCCTTGTGTTGCATTATAATTAAAGTTATATCCACCTGGAATATCTACTCTAAAACTTCCTATATCTCCAACACTATCATAATATATACTGTTAATTGTATATATACCATCTAAAGCACTATTAGTATTTTCAACTCTAACTTGCTCTCCAATACTGGTTGCACTTCCTGGTGGTCTTAATCCTCTAGTTACACCATCAGCTTTAAATGGAATTATGGAAAGCCACATTTCTCCAGGATGAGAAGATCCAACTTCGTGTACTTCCTCAAATGGATGACATCCCTCTGGCATTTGATCATCAGTTGTTGATCCACCTCCAGATGTTTTCATGGTTTTTGACATATTTTTATATAATAAATAGCCAATTATTACTACTGTTAAAGCTATTACTATCATTGTTGTTCTATTCTTTTTCATTTTTTAAAAATTGTTTATATATGTAATATTCTTTTATTTCTTTTATTTTCTCATTAAGTATATCCCTAAAGCAATCAAGCACAAAGCGATAAGGAGTTTTGCTCCCAATATAAATGTCCTTTTTTTTTTACATCAGATCTTAATTGATCCATGTTTAAATTTGGGCAACTTTTTGGACTACCAGTTTCGGTGTGTCCTATTATTGCACTACTGGGCAAATTATATTTATTAGTTAATTTAGCTAAAGTAAATACTAAGGCATTATATTTTTCTTTATTTAAAATTAAATAGTTATCATCTGCTGGGCTACATTGATGCTCTCCAGTAATTACAACTCCTAAACTTCTGCCATTATAACCAGTTGCATGATAAGAAATAATATCATCTCTATTAGTTTGGTAAATATTTCCATCTTCTGTAATAAAGTAATGATAACCAATACCAGCCCATCCATTTGTATCAACATGATATTTTGCTACATAATAAGGGCTATATTCTCCCATATCGGCTGTATCTGTTTGATGTACTACAATACGATCAATAGTTGATGTATCTCTAAATTGATACACCTTAACTGGATGTTTCTTTAAATATATTGATATATCTTTTATTGTCTTAAACATTATTTATTTCTCCATTTTTTAGTTTTCATAATCAAACCAATCAATACCAGAACTTGGATAGCTATACTTAAAACATCACTTATTATATCAAATGTTATAAAACATAACATATTATTAATTTTACCAATAAACATTGACAAAATCAATGCTATTGATAAAAAGCTAAAATCAAGTATATCTTCCAATTTAAATATCATTACTTTATTAAAACTCTACCAACTACATTTGCTAATAAGAAAGCAATAAAAATTAACATTATTGTTTCAAATCTTAATTCAACAGATACTCTAATTGGAGCATTTCCACTTATTACATCAAAAAAAGTTTGGTTACCTGGTATGGTACTTCCATAATCTTCGTTCATATTATTTTCTTTTAAATAATTTTAAATTAAATCCTTTTTTAGATCTATTTGGGATTAATTTTTCTACAACCCAAATTACTTTATTTAGTATTGAATTATCTTTTTCACTTGGAGTTAATCTAACGATAACTTCAAATATTGCAATTAAACTCCATACTATTGTTTCTGTTCCTAAACTTAATAAATATTCCATATTATATTTTTTTATTTAACATCTACTTTTGGCACTTCTACTTTGCCTTTCTTTTTAAACAAGAAATATACTAAAACTAAAACTCCTAAACCAATTAAAACTGGTTTCCAATTAAAGCTAATACTAGAATCATAATCTCCTCTAGTATCTCTCATTTCACTTACAGCTTGTGCCTTTTTGCCACAACCACATCCTGGTTTTTTTGGTGGTGTTTGTTCTATCATTTCATTTTCAAAATCTGGGATTATCTCCACATTTTCTGCTACTCCATTTGTTTTTTCCATTTTTTTTACTTTGTTTGTTTGTTAAAATTATTATTTCCTACCTCTACTTCCATTGCCACCTCTACGATAAAATATTGGTGCAATTATAGATAATACTAATATACCTACGATTAATTCCCAAACTTTAATTGGTCTATCTCCTATCGTGAAAGCTACTTCGTTACCGAAAAATTTTACTTCTACGTTTGGATCTGGTGTGTTATTATCGTTTTGTGGCATATTATATTATTTATTAGTTATATCCATATATGAATAATTATTTACTTTTGTTCCTCCTTGAAATTCATTGAATCCAATTTGTTCATCTGGCTGGAATTGACTTAAAGACATACTATCAACTCCTTGTACTCTTAATAGTTTTGCTCTAGTTTTACAGCAAAATTTACCATTTGGAGCTAAAATATTTAAATTATCTAAGCCATTTAATCTTTGTTGTAATAATAAAACTTCACATCCAGCATCACCCAATTTCAAAACTTTATTTTCATTTAATAGAGTTCCACTACAATCTCTACCATTAAATTCTAAATTTGGATCAAATCTTGTTTCTGGACAAGTATCTGTTGCTCTAGCATTTGTTGTTGCTCCATAATTACTTCTTAAAGCAATTTCTTGACCTCCTGGATCATCTGCTGGTCTTGGAGGTGCTTGAAATGGATTATTATATTCAGATCCTAATTTACTTCTACTTTGCATTTTATATAACATATAAAGTAATAATGATAGTATTAAAATAGTAATTAAAGTTCTTTTTTTCATATTATATTATTATTAACAATCATAACCAGCACATTTGCATCCATTATTTGTATATCTACATGGAGCTTTTACTTTAGTATCATTAAACAATCCAAATCTTCTTACTCTAAATTTACATCTACCACCACATTTAATTTTTTGACCTGTTTGTGGATCTGTATAAACTGGATTATCTCCACTATATCTCTCTTTTGTAATTTGCATAACTTGACCATTAGCATCTGTTACCCATCTTGAAGATCCAATTCTAACTGTTCCATCCACTACTAAAATATTTCCATTCCTACCATTAGCTCTTACTCCATCTGGATTTGTTGGGCTTATTGGTGGTACACCTGGTTTATCTCTACCTGGTATTCCAGGATTTGTAGGAGTTATTGGTATAATTCCAGGTTTTCTATCTACATTCCTTAAATAATTAACATCTGAATTTGTATTATCAACTGGTTTTTCAAATATATTAAATTCTCTGTTTTGTGTTCTAACTGGATTTGTATAAAATTCTGGCTGTTTAATACCAGCTCTTATTCTTCCAGATGGTCTTTGAAAGCCACCAACTCCAACTACACTATCTTTTTTTGGACATGGATTTTGGCTTAATCCAGTTTGTGGATTAACTGGCATCCCCACCCATCCCTCTGGACATGGAGTTGATGCCGATACTCTATTCATGATTTGTTCATCACATTTATAGCAATCTTTTAATCCAGTTGCTCCAGTACCTCTGTTTGGCTCACAATTAGCTTGGCAATCTGCTAAACTACTATACATACCTTGTGCATTTGGATAGCATTGTCCATTTTCACATAAATAACGCTGTTCTCCACCACTTCCTGGAAATGTCCATGTTCCAGCATTTGTAAAGCCACCCTCTAAACATCTACCTTGTAAAGTTGTAAATGCTGTTTGTAAATTTGTAGCAAAGCCACTAGCTATAATTTGATTAAGTATTGATAGCATACCTTGAACATCATTTGTTGCTGAATAGCTATTATATTTTGTACACCAATTATTCCACATAATTCTTTTTTTTATTAATTAAGCTCCTTGATTTCCAGAACAATTCGGTGGAATTGTATTTGGAAACGCTGTTGCACTACCAGTTCCACAAGCTAAAGTGGTTGTTATACTTTGAAATCCAGTTCCTACACAATTTGAATAGCAAACTTGTGAAGCTGGAGGTTGCTGACAAATTGAATTATCACATTGGCAAAATGGATCTGTTGCACAAGTTGAATCATAATTATCCATACCTAAAGCACAACAAGATGTTCTAGTTGTTCCACCTGGTATTGATGCACATAATCCTTGATCACATACACAATTTGGATCACTTTGGCATGAAGCATCATAAGTTCCACTACTTGGATCACAACAAGCATTTCTACCAGTTACCAAGTTACACGCTTGTTGAGAACATTGACAATTTGGATCATTTGCACAAGTATTATCAAAATTTTGAGCATTTCCATCACAACATCCTTGCCTTAAAGCAACACAACTACCATCATTTACTGTGGCAAGTGGATTATAATTTGCATATCCTGGCTGTGTACAACCTGGAATATCTCCATTACCATTACCATTACCATTGCCATTTGACATTGGTTCATCTATTCTTTGAGTTTGTGCTTTTTGGAAAAAGTAATATAATACTAAAATTAATATTACTAATACTATAAACTGTGTGTTTTTTTTCATTTTTTTAAATTTATTCTTTTTTAATAATTACATATTAATTCATTATTACCAGGAACATTACAGCTATCACTACTTGGATCATAATTACTTGCATTAACATCACAACATCCTATTTGATATAAACATGATCCATCATCTGTGGTTGCAAGTGAATTATAATTTTGAGCTGTTTGATCGGTACATCCAAGAGCTTGATCTCCACCAAAATTTGGATTAATAGATCCAAAACTATACATTCCACTATTTCCTATTTCTAATGCTTTTTGATTTGTTTTTTCTTCTGACAAATACATTACAAGCATAATAGCTATTATACAAATTAATATAGTTATATAAGTATTTTTTTTCATATTACATTGACATCATTGATGGAGAAGAATATTGAGCTGTTGTTACTCCTGGAGATTCTTTTGCTTTAAAATACATTCTGTAAACAATTATCCCTACTGCTCCTAAAACTATTATAGCTATTAAATTTTTTCTTTTCATAATTAACTAATTGTTTGATATTGTTGTTGTTGTATATTAGTAAATGATAATGTTATAAACATTACTAATAAAAAAATACTTGCTCCCCAAAATGCTGGGCTTTTAAAAATTTTCTTCATTTTTTACTTTTTAAAATAATAAATTGTTAATGTTAATAAAACTAAAATTAAAATAATTGGTAAAAAATAATTTGCTGTTTTTTCTTTGGTTAATTTTAATTCTCTTGTTTCATTTTGATAAGTTGCTAAACTTGTAATTTGATTTGTCTGAGCTATAAGTTGATTCAATTCTTGTAAATCAATAGCTTGTTGATTATCTATTGCAATTTGAGTTGTTGCATCTACTTTAGCTTGTACGATACCAGTATAAATACTAGATAATGCTTGTTCTTGGGCTTTCCATCTTTTGTATCTTTTTTCCCAAGTTCCTTGACTTATATAACAAAATCTACTACTGTTGTAACAATATCTAAACCAATTATTATATGACTTACAACTTTTATACATATCATAAGCAAAATCCTTATTTCCTTTTGCTGTAATAAAAGCACTATTTATTACTGGAATTGCTTGTTGGCAATATTGCTCTACTTCATTTAATAAATCTGGCTCTGAAAAAGCTCCTTGATATATTTGATTAAACTTAGATGCAAATCCTCCATTTTCTTCTGCTAAACTTGTTGTGTGGCAAGTTACTCCAGCATAAGATGGATAATCTATATCTATTACTGTACCAGTACTCCAATCAAATCTAAAATTACTCATAACTTATATATATTTCTATTAATACTATTTACACTATGAAATCTATTAAATCCTCTATTATAGTGTTGTATATTTTCACTTACTCTAATTTTTCTCATTGACATTGATCCACTTCCAGAATCTGTTGATCCTCTATAAGTGGCTGTCATTGGATTTGGTACTAATCTTTGTCCTACAACTTGTTGATTTCCATTATTTTGTGTTGTTCTATCTAAATCGTTAAGATCAATATAACAGCAATCTGTATAAACACATTTACCATTTCTAACACCAATTAATGTACCTCTACATTGTCCTCCATGAGGAGGTGGACAATTTCTTAATGTTCCTCTTTCTGAACATCCCTCTTTTGCTACTGCTCCAATATTTGAATAATCTCTAACCATATTTTTTTTAAAATGTTATTGGAATGCTAGATTTTGACCAAATAGCTCTTAGATAAGACAAATCTCTACATTGATCAAAATAACTTTCACATCCTGGAACACAATCGTTGAAATGAATTAATGTTACAAATGCTGAATTTGAAAATTCTTGACCAAACCAGCCAAATAAATCCATTGTCGTACCCTCATAATCTCTTGCTCCAAACTCTGCATATACTTTATTTAAAGATGCACCATTTAAGCATTGCAAAGAATTAAAAATTCCTTGTTCATTAGTTCCAGGAATACCAAATGTAGTTTCATTCATGTAAATTTCTAAATTTTGAGCTATTAATTGAGCTTCACTATCTGATATAGTTTCTGGATCTGTTGGATTTGAATCATCAACTGGAATTGTATTTGGTAATTCATTATTAATATAATTATCAACTACTTGTTTTGACTTTTTTCTTTTTGGATTAAATATTTCTTTTATAATCCGATACGTAACAAAAAGTATTAATAATAGTACCACTACTTTTATTAACACTTTCTGCCACGATCCCTCAAACAAAGCAAGTTTCTTCATATTATTTATGCCTTTCGCAAATACAGTTATCTATTTTAGCTTTTTCGGATGCACTAATTACTGGCATTTCTGAATTTGTCAATAGATAATTTGTTGCATATCTACATTTTGCATATTCAAAATTTTCAGTTGGATTCATTTCTTTTATTGCATCTTGTGTATCTGGATCATTATCAATCATGGACATTGTATTAAAAAACATTTCTTCTGCCCTTTCATTGTTCATGTTATCCCATAATTCAGCACATGAATATCCAATTTTTGATCTTTTTTTTCTATAATATAAAAAAATCAATAATATTACTAATAAAGCTAACCCAGTTCTATTGTTCATAATTTTATTTATGATCCACCATTACCATTTCCATTACCATTTGCTGGTGCTGGTGCTGTTGGTTTTGCCATCATTGGAGCTACAACCATAAAATAAACTAACATTGCGATCATTACACTAACGATAGTTGTTAAATTAAATAATTTTCCCATTTTTTTTGTTTTTAAATTAATTATTACTTTTTTCTCTTTACAGCTTTAAATAGAATAAACATTAATAAACCCATGATACCAATTAAAACTAAAACTCCAGTTAATTGATTTTCATTTTTTTTATCTGTATCTCCTATTGTTACTGGCACTTACTTTGTTTTATTTTTTTCTATTTTGCAATACAATTACCATAACTAATATTAGTAATATAATTCCAAGCCCTACAAATATCATCATACTTTGCCTACGCTGTCTTTCCAGCTCTTGCATATATATTTGTGTTTGTAAATTTTGTTGAGGTGGTTTTAACCATCCTAAAGCATAAGATATGTTCAAAGCATTTTCAGAAATTGCTCCCCAATCTGCACTTGTAATAAATCCACCTACATTGCCCCAAAAATTTGTTGGACAAGGTTCTTCCGAGTGAACTGCTGGATCATAAGGTATGCAACCTCCAGCAGGATCATAAAATCCTTGACATGAACATTCAGTTTTATTTAAATTTGCCATTTTCGTTTATTTTCTATTACTTAAAAATACAATTAAAGCCACAAACATCACAAATACAATAACTGCAATAAATACAGCTTGTGGAATACCAAGTATTTTTGTACGTTCAATTTTTTCTAACTCATAAGCATATTGATCTTGTTGCATTTGAGCTTGAATTTCCATTATATCTTCTTGCTTATATGCTGTCCATACACTACCAACAGCTTGTAAAATACCAGAAATTGCTTGTGTTACAACCAAACCAGCTTTACTTGTTCCACTTGGGCTTGGTGGCATATTTTCACTAAAATATGTACCAAATCCTCCAGTATAATTTGGGGCTGTATCTAAATATTGAACATCTAATATTTCTGCAATTTGATCTGGTGCTTGTTCATTTGTTCCATCTTGTAATAATGAATCTATTACTTCTCTCATTTGCAAGTTAGATGGATTTTGAGGTAATGGTATAGACAAACCAGAAATTTGACTTTCTACTGCTTCTGGATTATTATCTATTATAAAATTTATTGCAAACTCCATATCGGAGTTTAGCAAATCTATTATTTGCTGGGATGTCATACTTCCAGTTTGTCCGTTAGCCATTATAAAAAATTTTAAATATTATTATACTAAAAATCCTTCAACAAAGAATGTTAAGATAACTTTTTCACTAGCTTGAACATTTACTTCAATACCAGTTTGTCCATCTATAACAAATCTTTCATCAATAGTTAATAATTTACTATCAAATTGTGTGTTTCTTTTAGCTTTAGCAATAATATTTGGATGCTTAACTACTCTACCATCAATAGATCCTCTTGAAATATCAAAAGTTTGGCTAAATTGACCTGCATCAAAAGTTGTTTGGTAGTTAAAACCAGAAATAACTATTGGAGTTGCATCTGTTGTATTTGTAATAGCATCTAAAGTATTTGTAGTTTCAATAGTTGTTGATGTAGCACTAGATAAAGATCCATTAATTGCTGACAAAACTAAATCACTATCAAATAATCTATATTGAGTTGTACTTGCTACTGCTGAATTGTCTAGTGTTAATGAAAAAGCACTAACGCTATCTTGATTTGAAATTGTTTTCATTTTTTTTACTTTTTTTTTTAATTAATTACTTATTTATATTCCATAAACATTCATGGTTGCATCATCATATAATGTAATTGGTAGAGCTTGAGTATTTTGTGGAGCTGTTATTTTTGCTCCTCCCCTACTATCAACTGTATCTACATTTATTACATTATTTAATGTACTTTGTGCATTTACCCTTTCTAATGTTTTTTCGGCATTTCCAGTTTGGCAACCTTTCATTTCAACATCCCCAAAATGAGAAACACCAACTTGCTTTCTTAAAGGTACTTTTTTTCCATTAAAGTTTGGAGTTCTACGCTTTGTTTTATAATTTTTATATATGGTAGGATTTGTAAATGTTTTTCTATTACAAGGGCTACAATCTTTTTGTCCTGTTGTTGTATCTAAATATCCAAGAGCAACTGTTCCATCTTTACATCTACATTCTGTTCTTACAACTTTTTGTGGAGTAAACTGAACATCATCTTGCTTACTTTCATACATTGTAGCAACTGGCTTTTTGCTTTGGTTTACTTTTGATCTTTCGGTTGGATCAAAAATTGCTTTTACTTCCTCTCTAAAAAATCCTAAATCTGCATAAGCATCCACTTCATCATTACATCTTGGATCACTTGGATTTTCTAAACAATAAGTTTTTTCATCTTTTATGCAATTTGGATCTTTTGGATTTTCTCTACAAAAAGCTGTTCTACCTCTTGGCTTTCTAGGTTTTGTAGGTTTAAATGGAGATGGTGGTGCAAGATTATTTCTTGGTTTATCTACTGGCTCAAAAGATACATTACCAAAATCCTCTACTCTACCAGGTGTGGTATATATATACTCTGGGCTTAATTCTCTTACATTACTATCTGGAGATCCTTTTTCTGCAACTGGAGTTCTTTCTTTACGAATAGATTCTCTCTCTACATCTGACATTCTTTCTTCTGCCATATATAAAAAATATTTTTGTGCAAAAATGAGAATAATTTTTTGTACTCAATTATTTGTTTATATATTTTAAAAATAAAAAGAATTTATAAATCAGATATATTAAAAACTTTGTAATGATGATGGTTTGGATGTCTATTTACTTCATCAATAGCTGTTCTCAATCTATGTATTTTTTCTTTATCTGTTGTATTTCTTAACCTAACTAAACTATCATTGGTTTTAAAACATATCAAATGAGTTGCAAAAGTATAAAAAGATGCTGGTACTTCTGTTAATCCATGAGCTACTGCAAAAACATCAACAGAATTGTGTCGCCTACGAATTAAAATTCTTCTAATACTTTCATCCAAACGATTATTTAAATAAAATCTACAATCATCCAAAACTAGAGATCCATTTTGATATTCCATTAAATTTTCAATATCATCTGGCTGTGGAAATAAAATTTTAGCTTGACCACTTTTTAATTCTCCAGCTTGTTCGGATCTTATTTCCTCAACTTGTTGCCACTCTAATCCATCTGGATCTACAATTAGAGCTTTACCACCTTTTTCGTTTATTAGCTTATTTAATAATGTGGTTTTACCAGTTCCATTTGTTCCAACTATAATAAAAAACAAACTTTGTCTATAACTCATAATTTTTGATTATCTTTCCAGCTTTTAATTTTTTGTAAAAAATCAATAAATCCAATAAAAGCAAAAAATAGTATTACTGGAATCATTAGCAATAAAGCAAACATTAATACAATTTTTATAATTGACCACTCCATCATTTTTTTAATGATTTGTATATTAATTCAAAAAACACCATTATTTTGTATAGAAAATTATAAAATCCATTAACTCCAGCCGAATTTGTTGATTTTTTAAATTTACTCATGATCAAAACTATTCTAAAGTTTTTTTCTGTTAGATGCCCTATTCCATCTGTTAAATATGGAATTAATATCATCCATAATATATAATAAAAATTAAAGCTGAAACAAAAAATTATAAAAAAATAAATTTGTAAAAAAGATGTTAAAAAATGAAATAAAATATTCCATGTTTTTTTATGAAAAATTTTAAAATCTCTATAACCCTCCATAAATTTGTTGGTTGGTTTATCGTAAAAATCATTTATCATTACCATAATATTTTATCTGCATAATAAGAGTTAGTTCCTTTAATATTTCTATATTTTTGATGCCTTTTTTTGTATGCTGTTCTTCTTTTATTTGCAAATTCATCTCCTTTTGTTTGCTTGAAAGTGGCAAAATCTCCATATCCAATAGCTCCAATACTTGCTATTTTTTTACCTTTTTTAAATACATCAATTTTTTTACCTTTTAATGTAGATGGTTTTATTTCTACACCAAGTTTTTTGGCATTTTTATATTGTAGCTGTTTTATTCTATATCTTCCCATTTATTTTGTGGACATTTTTGAGTTTTTAATTTAGCTTTCCAACTTAATTTACATCCACAAGTGTTTGGTACTGGATTTCCATAACCTAAAAAAACTCCACAAGTTAATCCGATTCCAATACTATTTCTTACATCTGGACATTCTTTACATATTTCTATACGCTTATTATAATCCTCTTTTTTAATTGTTTTTAAACTATTTAGCATTTGTATTTCCTTTATATCCTTTAGTTGATCTTTTTTTGCTGTCTTTACTTCCCTTTGGTCTACCTTTTTTCTTTGGTATTTGCAAAGGTTTTGGAGCATTTAAATCTGTTTGTGTATCTGCAACTGGTCGTACTTGTTGAATATGAGATGGAATTTCATTGGCTGGATCAAAAGCATCCTCTTGGGCTTTTTTACGTTGCTCCTCTTTTTTTCTTTTTCTTTCTTGCATTGCAAGTACCATCATTGGGCTATATACAACTAATAATACTACTCCAAACATTACCTCTGGAGATACTTTAGCCCCCCTACTTCTTAATAATGCTTCAAGTGGTTTTTTTATTTTATTCTTTTTATAATCACTAACAGCATATTTTTCTGGATTATCCCAATCTCCAGCTAAAAATTGAGCTAAAGTTGTCATTCCTAAATCAATAACTTCCATTCCCATTTCAGCCATTAATTTTTCATCAGTAAAAAATTCATTATCAAAATCATCTTCATTTCTGGATTCTTTTTCTCCAAAATAACGATCATTAAGATTTTCTTGCATTTCTTCTTCTTCTTCTTCTTCTAATTCTGGCTCATCTTCAGATCCAAACATTGCTGAATGTACTGGTGCAACTTCTCCATCATTAGATGCTTTTTCCATTGGTATATTTAAGACCTTAATTAATTCATCAGCTCCAACATCATCCATTGGTTTATTTTCTGGCTGTTTTTCAACGATTTCTGGATCAATTATTTGCTCATTTTTTTGATCTGTTTCTAAATCATTTGTTTGTTCATTTTCCAGCTTAGTTTCTACTGTGGACATTATTTTTTCTTTTATTTTTTTGCTTTTTTTATTTATTTCTTTGACACCTTTTTTTTGTTCATTTTTTTTAGCCATAATTCTGGATGTTTTTTGAGGTATTTTTTTTGTTTATCTCTATTAATAACTTTCTTTGTATATAATTCTAAAATATCTATTGGATCTTTTTTTTCCATTAGTTGTTTTCGTAGTTTTTATTTTTTATTTGATCTTCAATTAATTTAAATATTTTTTTCATTTGTTCATTTAAAGTTTCTGTGAATGAAAATACTCTAATTTTTTTTCCATCCCTAATAACTGTTTTATAACAAATGGAGCTATACATAATTATTTTGCTATTAATTTTCCAATCCCATAATTCTTGCCCTGTTTCCTCCTCTATTATTCTACAATTAACATAAACTCCATAAGATTTCCAAAAATCTTCCAGATCCCAATCAGCTCTCATGTACTCTCTCATTGCAAGTGGATAATTTTCTCTTATGTAATTCCAATCAAGCATAAACACTTTGTTTGTGTGTATCAAAAATATATTTTTTTACTTTTTTGTGTGGTACTGAAAAATTACTTTTTATCTGACCATCTTTCCAACATTGGAGCATAATTTCATCATTATAGTTTTGCAAAGATATTTTTTCTAATTGATTAATACTAAATTTTAAGTTATTTTTTTGAAATATTTTTTGTATTATTTGTTTTGTAGGATCTAATTCAGCATCAAATCTTGGATGCCTTTGAAAATAAATACCATCAACCCAATAAAAAATGAAATAATCTTGTATTGCATTGCTACACTCTTTCATTACTTTACCTACATTATAACAAATTTCAAACCATATATCTCTCATTTTTAAATCTTCTATTACTTTCATTTCTTGCATTTGACCATCAGACCATTTTTCAACTACTTTTTTTGTTGCTATTGATCCCAGCAACCTTAATCTTATATGTTTTGGCAATTCTAAACATTTATTATAAAACTTTTTGGAGATATAATTTAAATTATATGCCATTTGATAATATGCTTTAGTAATATCCATCTCCATGACGTTTGGTATATCAACACAATCTCCAGTAGTTGCAACCATATATTTTATACTGTTATCAAATTCAAAAAAATGTATTTTTTTATTAGATGAAAATTTAATTTCTTTATTTTTTGTATTTTCTATAATTTCTTTTTTAAGTTTTTTTTGTAATATCATTTCTTTTTTAGACATATAAACTCCATCTGAAAATACTATTTTATATTTATCGTATAGATCACTATATACTATGGTTGTTGAATTTGTTGTTGTTGAAATAACAAAACTATGATTACAAGCATTTAAATACTCTATAAAACTTGAAACTCCTTTGGATGTAGATCTTAAAGTAATCATTTTTTATTACATAAATTTTTTAATTTTTTAGCTATATATAATAATATATATTTTTCTTGCCTTAATGGTAATTTAAAAACATAATAAAGTATTGAATAAATAAATAAAATTGTTGTTATTCCAAATGGAATAGGAATTGCAATTATATAAACTACCATTAATATTTTATGATATAATGTTAGTTTTAATTTACTCACTTTTTACGTTTTTTGCTTGGTGCAATAGCTTTATAAATTCTATTTAAATTCCTGGTCTTTATTTTTTGAAATTGAGGATCTTTTATAATTTGTTTACCAGTTCCTCTAAATCTATAAATTTTACCACTACTATCTTTAACTTTAACTAATAAATTTTTATTTGTAATATTTGATAATTTAGAATCAAAATCATGTTGCCCAAAACTTTGTTTTACTTTGGCTACTGCTTTTTTGTTTTGATATTTTGTTATTGCTTTATTAATAGATATACCCTCTTTTTTAGCAATATTTCTAAAAGCATTTGCCACTTCACTTGGCATAATTTGACCTCCTTTACCATCTTTTTGACCTTTTTTATATCTAAGGGCTTTACCTCCAAAAGTAGGATTTTTAGCTTTGTTTTTTTTTAGTAGTTTTACTCTACTTTCTCTTATTTTTGATTTTAATTCTTTAAGATTTTTTACAGATACTAAATTTCCTTTAGCATCTTTTTTTTCTGCTTCGCTACCATCAGCATCTGCAAAATCAAATTCTAATTCATCAATTTCTCCAGTAATTATATTAGTGGTTTCTTCTGTTGGAACAACGAATTTTGCATAATCTTTATTTTTTATTGCCATATTTCATGTGGTTTAAATAATCTCCATAAAAATTAATATTTCCTCCATGATGGTTTAATTTTACTGCTGGATCAACAAAAACTTTTTCTCCAACGCTTTTAGTTCTTTCGCAAAAAGCATAATCTTCCGATAAATGTTCTCCATCAATTATTGCACTTTCGAAAAGACCATAACCTTTTTTATCGTTCTCTTTATACATTAATTTTTTGTATTTTTTTGCTAATTTTTTGATTAATTCTCTTTTAATCATCATAAATCCAGTTCCAACTCTTTCTACTTCTAGTAAATTATCATCATT